>Ga0209039_10000014_pt1 | contig 137337 bp, 95 predicted proteins | sample BogFormECP12_OM1_FD_188238 | JGI IMG/M metagenome (GOLD analysis project Ga0209039, IMG submission 188238) | Bog forest soil microbial communities from Calvert Island, British Columbia, Canada - ECP12_OM1 (SPAdes) (version 2) | ecosystem: Environmental > Aquatic > Freshwater > Wetlands > Bog ... | reverse complement strand
AACGATGGATATTACTGCAGCGTCACGTATTATCAAGAAGGAAAGACGGTCACGTGAAACACTCACGCTCGTGATGCACGATCAGCAACGATGGGTAAAGATTGTATCAAGCTTGCAGGAAATGCTTCATAGATTGCAAGAGAAGATTAGTATAAGAGCTTAAGGATTTTTTTAACATTTTCCTCCCATGAGTTAACTCATGGTTTTCTGCAAAACCAGTTAAAAAGAATAAATAACCGTTTTACAGATCAATGATAGGTTATAACACGGTTTTCAAAACATGGTGTGCAACATGGCAAAAAAGAAGCAAATACTCATCGAATATGATGACGAGGAAGCTGGTCACCGCATCTTCATTTCCAAGGATGCCGAAGGTAAACGAGATCTCGAGACTGATTTCATGGGCGGCATCAAGTCCAAGTTAGAAGATATGATCGAGGATGGCGTGTTAAAGAATTCATTGAAATGGGCGTTGAAATACGTGCCGAGAGATTATCATCTGGAAAACATGAAGGTCTCCATCGTGGACGAAGGTCTAAGATTGGAAGAAGAAAATGGAGATTTTCATTTCGTGGATTTGCCTCCGGAAGAAGCGCAAAAATTTCTGGATGTTATCGAGCAATCGACAGAATTATTGCCATCCGAATAAGAATCGGAATAAACACGAGTTTTTTACCAATTTATATTCCTGAATTTCTGGAATCTTTTCTTTCTTTATCTTCACATTACTTCATTCGACCTGTCGTGGGGACGGTCGCATCAAATCTCCCGAGTATCGTATATTTTGGAGTTTCACTCGCTTGAGAATCGTATCCTTCGGTGGTCCGGGTTGCTTGTCGGGAAAATCTATCATGTAATGCGTGCCGCGTGATTCATGACGTGACATGGCCGAGCGGATGATCAAATCTGCAACCTGTGCGAGATGCCGCAATTCAATGAGATCCGCCGTAAGCAAATAGTCCCAGTAATAATCCTTAATTTCATCAAGAATCAGGTCGATGCGGGCTTTTGCACGTGATAAACTCCTCGTGCTACGCACCACGCCTGCAAAATTCCACATGATGGTGCGGATTTCATCCCAATCGTTTTTCACGACCACGGCTTCCCTACTTTCAGTTGCTGCCCCCGTCTCCCAATCCTGAACAGATTCAAATTCCGGTAGGCCAACGGTTTCAAATTCCTTGGTCAGGTGTTTTGCAGTAAAATCTGCCATGACGAGACACTCGAGTAACGAGTTGCTGGCAAGGCGGTTTGCTCCGTGCAGGCCCGTGCACGATGCCTCGCCAATCGCGCCGAGTCTTTTTATGTTCGTCGTGCCGTCGAGCTTGGCCACGATGCCGCCGCACGTGAAATGTGCTGCGGGAACGACGGGAATGGGCTCCTTCGTGATGTCGATCCCGTAGGAGAGACATTTTGCATAGATGGTCGGGAAGCGTTCGATGATGAAATCGGCCGGTTTAAACGAGATATCAAGATAAACATTATCGATGCCGTTGATCTTCATTTCTTGATCGATGGCCCGGGACACGATGTCACGTGGGGCGAGATCGGCTTTCTCGTGGTACTTTGGCATGAACCGTTCCCCGAGATGGTTGAGCAATACACCGCCTTCGCCACGGAGAGCCTCGGAAATCAAGAAAGATTTTGCTTTCGGGTGAAAAAGGCACGTGGGATGAAACTGGAAAAATTCCATGTTCCCGATCGCAGCCCCGGCGCGGTATGCCATGGCGATGCCGTCGCCCGTCGCAATGTCCGGATTGCTAGTGTACAAGTATACCTTGCCGGCTCCGCCGGTCGCGATGATCGTGTGCCGTGCCTCGATAGACAAGACATTACCAGAATCTTCATCGAGAGCATGGACGCCAATGCATCGTCCATCCACATCAACGAGGTTCACGGCAATCGTGTTCTCACGGATCTCGATATCGGGAAAATCCGTTTCGATGTACCCTAACAATTTTTCCTGGACGACGTTGCCAGTCACGTCGCCGGCATGAATGACCCGGCGGTGCGAATGTCCCCCTTCAATGCCAAGATCATAGTCCCCTTGCTCGTTCTTCGTGAACGGCACGCCGATGTCGATGAGCTCCTGCACGAGACGGGGTGCATTTTCCACGACTTGTCGCACGACGGGTTCCTTGCACAGGCCATCGCCGGCCACAAGCGTGTCCTGGATATGCTTCTCGACAGAATCTTCTGCAGAGATAACGACGGCGATTCCTCCTTGCGCATTCGAAGAATTCGAATCGGTCTTTTTTTTCTTCGTGATTACAAGAACTCGACCGAGTCGAGCGAGTTTCGTGGAGAGAAACAGTCCAGACAATCCTGATCCGACGATCAAGTAATCGGTTTGAAGTCGTTCATCGCTCATCTGTTCATCCCTGGATTAAGAGCCGTCGTCAGCATTTGTTTCAGGATCATTTTCTCTTGCTTCATTTTCTTTCTGTTCTTGTTCCTTGAGCTTTTTCAACGACTCTGGTTCCGCCTTGAACACGAGATTCCGCTCGGGAGGTATGTATGCTTTGCCCTTGCGTTTTTTTTGCGATTGGGATTTGTTTACATTGGTGGTTGGAGTTTGGACCCTTGGTTTTTGAGGGCCGGTCGATGCCTTCGCTGCCGATGCAAGTGGTGCAGGTGGTTCAGGTGGTGCCGGGGTTTCATTTTCTGCCTCGAGCTTTCCCGATTCTTCTTCCGCGGTAATTCCTGCCTTTCCTTCGAGCGAGAGATTATCGAGGCTTTTCTTAACGGCAGCCAGCGCGAATGAAATGAGATCGTTCACGGATTCGAATCGCTTGCGCTCCACTATCTCATTTTCCATCCATTCATAAATGTCTTGATCGAGCGCGATGTTGAAGTGCACGACATCAGATTTATTTGCGTCATCAAGGGCTTTTTTATTCACAAGCCATGCGAAAATGTTACCGACGAGCGTGAAGTTGCTCGCAGCATACAAGCCATAAACTTTTGACAGCGAGGTTATGATCGAGAAATTGCCGCATGCCACGATCTTTCCTTGTCCTTGGCGCTTGGAAATGACCAGCGGCTGCTCTGCTGCCGGATATGGTTCTCCCCATTGGTCATTTTCATAGACTTTTCTCATCGCATCGGGCCCTGATTTCACGAGGACGATGATGTCTTCATCGTTCACGTCAATCGAGCATCCCGATGCATAAACTATCTGGGTAACGTCGCGCGTGATGAAATGTTTCGTTGCGGCACCGATTGTTACGAATTCTGATTTTTCCACGTGATTAACGTCATCAACAATGATATCCGGGGCAAAAGTAAAGCCAAATTCCTTCGTAATGTCATTCAAATTTGAATTTACCTTTGCATCGCCCCCTTCATCGGCGATGATGAGCAATGACCCGCCACTATTCACGAATTCAAGGATTGCCTTGATTTCCACGTCCTCGAACTTGCCATCCACTGGGGCACCGATGACAAGTACCTGGTAATCGCATAGTTTTTGCCATGAAACCCAGGTTTCGATCTTTCCGAGGCGGTATCCACTCTTAAAGAGCATATCGACAAGTCCCTCGTGCTGGACCTGCTCGATCACGAGTTTCTCTTTATGGCCTTGAGTAAAACAAATGGCGATGGATTCCCGCGATGGTATTTCTTCGCTTGCCATATCGATCCTCGAATAAGTCCATCGATGATAACTAGTTTGCGGTTTCGCACAACATTTAATGAGCACATCACCTTTTTGAAGATCGATGGAATTCAGAGATTTATTGATTCAACGATTGCAAGACAAGCTCTCGCCGGAGGAACTAAACGCGTTGCCACGTGGGTATCAGACGCTCGAAAACGTCGCGATTCTCAATTTAAAGCCTGTCTTGTGGGATCACCGCGCCGAAATCGGAGAAGCAGTGCTCGATATTTACCCCTACATCAAATCCGTGTGGGGCAAGATATTCGGAGAGGCTCAAGTTGTGGGGCAATTCAGGACACCAACCGGGCTCGAGCACATCGCGGGCATCAAGAAGTCCGAGGTCCGCGCAAAGGAGAACGGCGTAATTTTCAAGCATGATTTTACTCAGGTCATTTTTTCAAAGGGAAACATCACCGAGCGATCGTATTTGCCAAAACTCGTGCAACCGGGAGAAATCGTGCTTGACATGTTCGCGGGGATCGGTTATTTCTCGCTCATGATTGCCAAGCATGCGAGTCCATCGCACGTGCACGCATGCGAGATCAACCCGGTCTCTTACAATTATCTCGTCGAGAACATCAAGTTAAATGATCTTGGCCTGATCGTGACGCCATATCTCGGGGATTGCGCGAGGATCGTTCCTGAACTGGTTGAAAATGGCCTTATAGCGGACCGAATCGTGATGGGCGTGTTTCCCGCGCCGAAGGAATATTTGCCGGTCGCGTTCCAGGCCGTGAACCACGACAAAGGCACGATCATCCACTATGAAGGAAAGGTCAGCGACGGCGACACGGGAACATTGCTTTCGGACGTCCAGGACGAGGCGGAAAAAACCCGGCTCGTTTCAAGCGTCGAACTACGCGAATCCCGGCTGGTCAAGAATCTCGGCATTCACAAGCAGCACGGCGTCATCGATGTGCTCGTGCGATGAGATCATGAAACTCAAGCCAGACGTAAAAAGCCCAGCGGATAAGCAAGAATTCATACGAATGCGGACAGGTAAGGTGGATAAGCAAGAACTCAAGCGCCACCGAAAGGAGGACCTAGCAGACCTTTTTGCAGACCTTTCAAAAACATCCTGGCCCGTGATCGTCGAAGGTAAACGAGATCGAGAAGCCATATTGCGTGCGGGTATCACGGATGATCGCATCGTCATGCTTCACGGAAAGAAACGACTTGACGTGGAAGAATCCCTCGAAACGTTCGAGGAAGTAATCTTTCTGCTGGATTTTGACACGGCCGGCTTGGAAATGCTCGATGAGTTCAAAAAGACTCTGGAAAGCCATGGCGTCCGTGTCAACACGCGATATTGGAGCAGGATTCGCGAAATATTCAACGGTCACATCGATTGCATTGAAAATTTGCGAGGTTATCTCGACGGCTGAATTGAACGATCAAGATGCTTTTTTCCATGATCAGCTCCTAGCTTGGTTCGACAAGAACAAGCGGTCGTTCCCGTGGCGAGAGGGTGTCATCGATCCATTCGTCTCGATCATCACCGAGCTCTTGCTCCAGCGCACGAAAGCAGATGCAATCTCAGATTTTTACCCGAAACTCCTTGAATTCTACGCGACCCCGAGCCAAGTCTTGGACCGTGGAAAGGATTCGATTATCAAAGACCTATCCGGACTGGGACTTCAGGAACGTCGTGCTCGGTCCATCCTCGAGATAGCAACATCAATAAAGGATGAGTATGGTGGCGTCGTTCCTGACAACGAGGAAGCCTTGCTTGCATTGAATGGGGTGGGCCAATACATTGCACGCGCCGTGCTTTGTTTTGCATTCGGTAAACCCGTGTCCATCGTCGATGGCAACGTCACGCGGGTGTTTTGCCGGTTCTTTAACATGGAAAACAAGGGTGATAACCGCCGGAACAAGCACATGTGGGTGAAAGGAGACGAGATCATTGCCATCGATCCAGCACGTGCCAAGGAGCTAAACTGGGGAATCCTTGATCTCGCCGCGATCGTGTGCACCCCCCGTAATCCCGCGTGCGTCGATTGTTACCTGCAACGATCGTGTTATTTCGGTAAAACGATAAAAAAAGAGGATGAATGATTCATTCATTCTTGTATTCTTCCCGGGTCGGCGCGAAACACTCGACAACTTCCGAGTCCTTGATCAAGAACGCGCCGTGGACGACGTTCCCGGGGAAAATGTAACTATCTCCTGGTCCGACTATCGTCTTGTTATCCTTGGTGTCCGTCCAAAACTCGATTCTCCCCTTGATGACGTAACCGATTTGCGCTGCATCGTGCTGGTGCAGCTCGATGATCGACCCTTTTTTCATGTCAAAATGGCACAGTTGGGCTTCATCATTGTAACACATGGTTTTCCGGGCTATACCCGGTACTTGCTCGATTGGATCGACGTCCTTGAGTGTTTTTACCTTCACGGTCAAAGCCTCATGAAATGGTTTCACGTCGATTCCAGGATGCCCGTGTTAAGAACGTTCGGGATGGTGAAAGAAAAATAAGAAACGCGCGATGTTGCTCAGATCGCGTGCTTTTTTAACTCAATCGATGCCAAGGATCTTGGATTTAGATGAATTTGACTCGACGAAGGTTTTCTCAACTCATCTACGATCGGCCCATTGCTTGTAGGCGAGTTTTATATCCGCGTCTTTTACCGTGGTCCTGTTCGCATGTTTCGCGAGATCATTGGCACGGTTAGCAATTTCCTTCCCCAATTCTTCGAGAATTACCCCCAATTCTATTGCCGCCGATTCCGAAACGCGCTCCACGTTTGCTTTTCGAATCAGGCGGTCCAACGGGGCAACGGGAATAATTCGATCATCGTTTTTCCTATCATTTTTCAAAATGATACGCCAGCGCCGGTTATTTTTTATAAGGGGTTCACCCGTGAATTCCCGCAGCAGCATAGACTTGAATCGAATCAAGTCGCACCCCATCACAATAGTCTACCAAATTCGCCTATATAAAGGTTGATTTTTGAATAAAAGTCCATTTGAGCATTATCATAATAAATGAAGTTATCAAAGGCAATATCATGCATTTTCCCACGTTAATTTTTTTGCTCGTCTGGCATGAAGGTTCGGGAGATATTCTCTCCAGGCACGATTATCGCTTTCCGATGCAAGATTACCGGTTCATGTCATGTTATGATCGAAGTTCCATCCTCTCTTTTCCAGATTGATTGTAATCGTTGCAAAAATTTCGAAGCTTGCATGTGATTCGTTACGCTTCGGTGATCGCAACATGGACCGGGTTTTTCTTGTCGATGAGCTTCTCTTGCACGTATGCAAATCAACACGGCCGTCATCCTCGCTGCTGGCCTTGGAACCCGATTGATGCCTATCACGAGGGCTGTGCCCAAGCCATTGCTTGACATCGCCGGAAAGCCGCCTGTCTTGCGAATTATTGAAAACATGGAAAGAGCCGGTTTGACCGAGTTTTTCGTCGTCATCAACCAAGAAAAGGAGCAACTCTTCACGGATGCGATTCCAGCAAGATTTAACGTCAAATATATTTACCAAGATCAACCCACGGGGATGACGGATGCCATTCTCCTGACACGGTCGTACATCGATGCAGATTTCGTCGTGTGTGCAGGTGACATGATCGTGCCGGACGATCACGTGGCCGAAGTCGTTCACATGCAAGAGACCGCGAGACCCTTCGGGACGCTGAGCCTTTTCAAGGCCGGAATCGATTACGTGAAGGGCATGGGTAACGTGCAGCTGGATGACGAGGGGACCGTGACACGGATAATAGAGAAACCTCCACCAGAGCAATTGTTGAGCAACATTTACAGCCTGCCATTTTACGTGTTTGACGCATCCATCTTCGGATATCTCGATGCATGCCCGGTCTCGAGCCGCGGGGAGCGCGAGTTACAGGATGCCATCCAATTGGGGATAGATGACAACAAGATCTTGAAGGGTGTCGTGCTGAATCGCGAGTTCTCGGCGGATGAGACTGAATTCAAGCGGCAGCTCGCGAGCCTCAACATCACCGACGTGCGAGATTACTTTACCACGTGCATGGACGTCCTCGCTGCTGAAGGCATGCACGTGCCCATGGACATCTTGTGCACGTTGATCGAGCCCGTCTTGATCAGGGAATCGAGCAGCATTTCCGATAATGCCATGATAGGGCCAAACGCCATCGTCGGCCAAAACGTGTCGGTCGATGCTTTGTCGGAAATATCCCACGCGATCGTGCAAGATAATTGCAAGATCGGGAAACGTTGCACCATCGAGTATGCGATCATCATGGACGGGGCAGTCATCGAGGATGATTCAGATGTTAGAGGAAATCGTTCTGATATCAAGATCATCGAATGAAATTATCAGCAAGCACTAATTTACTATATTTCTTTCGCAGCAATTTCCACGATAGTGTGCACGAGTTCGTCCAATATCGTCAAATCCTCATTCGCGGCATCATCCCCGAAGATGAGGTGCTGCAATTTCATGCGGGTTGCCTCATCTTCGCCTTCGTTAATTGTTGTTGCTCCAGCCTCGATTGTAATTGTGTTCACGCGCGCTTCGAGTGTCCTCGCTAACCGTGCAACCTCCACGTGTTCAGCATTACCTGCATCATACCGTGGCCAAGGGAAATCGAAAGGATGCTTGACGATGTTCCGCAGCGAGCCATGAAAGCCCGTGCTGCCGATCATCTTGACGCTTTCCGTGACTACAGGCGCGTTGAGATACCCGAGCAAGTACCATGCCTCGTCACGATCATCGACGGGAAAATAAAACATGGAATAATCGACGATCACTTGTCCTTCCACGATCACGCCCTTGACGATGCTCCCGCCGCCGTTGTACGCGACCTTGAGGGATGCCATTTGCCGTGGGTTCACGAGGCAATTCTGGTAATTGATGATGTCGAGCAAGCTGGTATGTGCTGCGCCCGGCTTCAAGTTCGCGGTAAAAGACGATTCTAGCAACTGCATGTGGCGCTTGGCATTAGGCAACAAGGTCTCGTCCAGGACCATGACCGGGCCGCTTGCTGCTCGAATGATCTTGTAGGGCAAGAAGGCATCAAGGGCTTCAACGAGCTTGAATGGCACGATGAACGTGCTCTTTGCAATCTTGAACAAGTAGGATCGCTCGACGCGATCTTCTTGATACGGCAGGAAATTCCACCTGCCAAGTTTTTTCGGGGGGACTCTCGAGCACGGGGTGATCGTTGCGATCGAGCATCCGTTTTCGAACATTTCCTCGATGATATCCACGAAAAACATGGTCCGCGGGAACACTTGTGCTCCCTTGTAGAACAATTTCGCGTAGGGCGATTTTTTTCTCGGCAAGATGCGCTTTTTTTTGGAACTCGGGATCAAGCGGCCGACGGAGGTCACGGTCTCCGAATCGCTGCTGACTTGCACCAGATAGGGTTCATATAACTCTTTACCCGCTTTGGCGAAGGTCTTCTCGCCGTCGAGCCCCTCGCCAACTTCGATCATTACAAACGGGAACGTATAGTTAAATGGTGCAGGGGTTTTCGCTTTCGTTCCCGCCAAGCACGTGCTATGAATCTTGAAAGGTTGCCGGGAGAATTTCCACGCCCTAACGGATTCAAATCCCTTGAATATTCGTGCACGGTCGTGTTGCGACCCCGCGATCAAGCTGTTGGGGAGAATGAAGAAAATTTCTTTTCCGGGTTGCAAGTTATCAAGGAGCTTGAACATGAACAGCGACGCGATTTCAAGGTTCGATGCGTTCTTGCCACCCATGTAAATTTCAAGATCAATGGCAAGTTGCTTCAAGCGCTCCTTGTAAGCAGCGTTCTCGACCCCGCCAAGCACGATCCACGGGGGATTGCCAATGATCAAGTCAAGATCACGTGGCACCGCATCGTCTGGCTTGGGAAAGAGAACGTCCGTCATGATGATGGATGGAAACGCGCTTTCCATGCGTGTGCTTGCCAGGATCAACATCACGTTTACCGCGGTCATGAAAATGGCTAGCGGGTTCTTGTCAACTCCTGTCAACGATGCGATTGCTCTCGATCTTTCTTCATCGTTCAAGTCGCTTTCAAGAATGTCATTGATCATTTCGACGAGAAACGTGCCAGATCCACACGAGGGATCCATGGCACACATGCCTGGCACGAAGGTATCATGAATCATCAAGCGGGCGAGTGCCACGGGCGTGTAATATTCTCCCGTGCCGTGCTTGGTCGAGTACGAGACAACGAGCGGGTAGATCTTGAAGAAGATGTCGTGGCGGGGCAAATCGATGTCCTTCACGGCATCCTGGATTGCTTGTCTCGGTTCTTGCACTTGATCGAGCCACGTAAAACAGTTGGCAAAGGATGTGACATCCAGCACGGGAATGTTCTCCATCGATGTTCCAGCACGTGACAAGATCGTGCTGGAGACGAGAACGAGAAAGGCATGATTCAAGAAAAAATCCTCGGTGAGATGGGAGCGATCGTACATGGTCACGAGCAACTCTTGCCACCGCGCCAAAGCCTCTTCCAATTGCAAGGAAAACTTGTCACCGCGATCCTTTGCTCGCCGAATGAACGCGAGGAAATCGTGAAAAATCGTCGAATCGATTTCAAAGAGGGTTTCTAGCATGCTTATTGAAAAGAAAATCGCAATGAAAAAAAAGTTGTGCGATACGGGAAGACACTCTGTGGGAACGCACAGCTACGAAGCAAGTGTAGGATATCGGATGCTTGGTCAAACCGGGTTTGAACCTATTTCAGGTAAAATTCAGCCGTTTGAGCGGATGTCCTTCCATTGCGACAATCGCATTGTAAAAAAATTAATGTGTAATGAGAATCACGTTTGATCGAGGCGTTCCTCGATTGCGGCTAGTCGTTCCTCGATCTTTGACAATCGATCCTCGATTTTCGAGATCTGGTCCGCGATCCCTGCTTCGATTTCTGTGTCCTCGGGTTTCTCTAGAGATTTAGCAAATAATGCAGACGCTCTTGCAGGAGATTTCGCCGGAGCCGCGGCAGCAGCCTTCTTTAGCGTCGCTTTCGCGGGCGCTGCAGCGGCTTTCTTCGCTGCTGGAGCTGATTCTTCGGTTGCGCTTGGTATTGATTGCAGTTCCCTACCTTCGCCAATGGTTACGGTCTTGCCCCAATCGATTTCCTCGGTTTCTGTTTCCGAGGCCTCGGTATCCACTTCCTCGCGTGCTTTCGGGATGATGCGATACGATGCCCGGGTGTCTTCCTCGGAAGCGAGATCTGCATCGACAGGTGGCCTGCTAGCAACGGGCGTGGCAGCACGTGCCGGTGCGCGGGCTTGCGCCCTTGCTTCGCCAGCTTGTGCCCTGGCCTTGACCTCGGGGCCAGGCGCAGGAATGCCACCCTGTTTCATGCGGCCTTCGTTCGCGCGGGCTTCCTTCATTATAAATTCAACAGTTTTTGAAATTTGATAAGGATTCAAGTTGGGAATAGCCGTCTCTCGAATTACAAAGCCAATAACTAGATTTCCATTGAGCTCACTAAGAGTGGTGGAGGACACTTCGTCATTTCCTTTCATTAGACGAGCTGCCCACGAGGATCCAATCTTGCCCAATTGAAGTCTGTACGATGTGCCAGCTATGCCTAGTTGGCTAGATAAAGGTGTGAAATCAGAGCTCATTGTTCTCAACGTTTTTTTCCAATACCTTGAGTCTAATTTTTGCTGGAAATTTTTTAAATCTTCGTTTGTGGCAAATTTCGATGAAAAAATATAGGATGACTCTTGAATCACTCTGCCTAGCTGCTTGATTGGTGGCTTGACTTCAAATCCCTCAAAAAAAATGAAAGATTGGCTCGTAAATTAGAATTCTATTGGTAAAAAAAGAGGATATTAGCACAAGATTCGCTGCACGCTGAGCACGTTTTCGAAATTAAACGCGTTATGCCTCAAGACGTACGAGGCAACGGGAACCGTGCAAGAGCACGTCGAACAATCGACGTTATCGCCCATGACGCATCGTTTTCGAGTCATGTTCGCGTAGAATGACATGATGCTTGGTTTTTTTCCGAGGAATGGACATTCCTTGGTGAAATGCTTATCCTCGTAGGCGCGCAGCATGTCTTCCGTGATGAGCACGTAACCCGGGAATTCTCTAGACAAGTCGAGCAGCCGTTTCATTATATAGGCATGAGTTTTTCCCGTCGGGAGCAACGGATTGTCCTTGGTCCCGGAATACAACATGAACACGACTCCTTTCAAGTCCATCGACTGGCAAATACCCACGATGTCGTCGGCGTAATTCCAGTTCGACGTGGACAAGGTCGAGCAAGCCAAGACCCGGCGATCTCCCTGATAATTATTCACGAGCCGCTGAAAGCAATCTTTCGACCGGCGTATCTTGTTATGAATTTCTTCCGGTCCATCGATAGACAGCCAGATGCTTCCCGGTTGCACCTCGCTTGGAATAAAGATTATTCCATTCGTTGCTGTTTGCACGTACTGGAAATACTTGTTTGCTTCGGCGATAATATCGAGGCGAAGAGATGGTTCCCCGCCGGTGAGCGACACGTTTCTAACGCCCTGATTTTTAAAATGCTTGAACACCTCGATCCATTGCGCTTTGCTAAGCTCTTTCTTCTTAATCCCCAATGCATTGATTGACGCCCAATAATAGCAATGTTCGCACCTGAGATTGCAATTACACGTGATGTCAAAATTGATTCCCATGGGAACATTTTGGATCTTGTTCCGAAACACGTCATTCATGAATCCGGAAACATGCTTCGTTAACGCGAAGATATCCTTGTAATTACTCACTTTCGTTACCTTAGTTTTTTCGAGCGCGGTCTTGCTTTAATACACAACAAGATTGCGCCTATTCCCTAATCGACGTTTCTTTTTTAAAGCTTTACCCGATTATTCATGGCATTATCCGGCATATATATTCAGAAATCGTTCCTAGCTCCGTGTCACGCCTTAATGGTCATGAAAACGAGCAACGGCCTGGTTCTGCGATGAATTTTGCATGCTCTTTCTTGACGTGTTGGATCAAATGTACGTTAAAGAGAAATTGATAAAAAATTGTCGAATTGCCATCTAACTTGCCACGGTCATCTCTTGTTTAAAGTGCGCCCGAGCGTCCAGCATTCAAGCATAAATTGCTTGACGAACAAGTCAATCGCTTGTGGATCTTGCGTGTGCAAGGCAAATGCTCCTGCTGTTGAATCCACGCCGATGGCCACGTCACCCCGGTCCACGTTGATCGCGAACCGGCCAGAATTGTCATAGGAACGTACCTCGACTCCGTTCAAATCAGATAATGCCTGGACTAAATCAAGGTCATCCTGGCTCGTCATGTCAACTTTTGTGGAGATCATCGTTTTCACGGACGCTTTTAATTTCGACAGATCGATTTCTTTCACATCCACCATTGATGGCACGACGATCATGACGTTATGGAGTGCACCGTCTAGCAATTCGTTGAAGAGGGCGATAATGTTGTCTCGCCCCGTAACGATGCGGTTCTTTTCTGACGTGGCACGCGCTTCAGTGTTAGACATCTCCAGGTTCTTGGCTTCCATATCTCCCTTGAGCTGGGCTATTTCTTCATTAAGCTCGGCAACCTTTTGCTCGAGACTTGCAACCTCCTCCATTCGTTTCGTGAGACGGTCGTTGATCTGGAACTTTTCGGTTCGAAGCGTTTCGACTTCACCTCCCATGTTCTGGCTCGTGTCATCAAGTTTTGCTTGCATTTCGTCCCGTTCTTGCTGCAGCGTAACAAGATTTTCCTCGAGCGTCGCCTTTTCTTGCTCGATCTCCTCGCATCTTTGCTTGTACTCGGATGCCTCGCGCTTGGCTTTCGTCGCGGTTTCCTCGAGCAAATCTACCTTGGCTTTCGACCGTACCAACGAGTTGTCCTTGTTCTTCGTCTCGGCAAGAAGCAGTTCATTGGTGGATCGCAACCCCTCGATCTCGCCATCCTTGGATGAGATCAAGTCGCCGACTCGGGCAAGTTGATCCTTGATTTCGTTGAAGGACGCTTCGATCGATGCAAGCTCCTCGGCTTTTTCAGCAAGTTCGTTTCTTGCTTGTTGTAATTCTTGCTGGAGTTGGACCGCATCCCCCGTTGAAGCCACCTCGTATCCATCATCGACTGTGGGAATTAATGACGGCGGTACGGGTAAAGGCGTGAAACCTGCCACCGCCGGACGTTCGCCTGGTGGTTCAGGTGGTGGCGTGAGGTTTCCACGACTTGTTGAAGCTGATTTCTTCGAAGGAAAATCAGGTGGTGCAGACTTCAAGCTTGAACTTTTCGATTTCCTGATTTCATCCACGCTTGGTGGCAAAGGTGGTGGTTCTGGAAGTTTTATGTTGAACTTCTTGTCTGGCGTTGATCTCTCACCAAGGTGAGTCGTTTCATCCAATACTTAAAATTTCGGCCTTAAACGTTAAAAAATGATCGCAGTTGGGTAGCGTGGCCGAACACGTCGGCGATCTCGAGTAAGGTCATGTAGTTGCCCGAGGCTTTATACTCGTGGCGGATCACCGGTTCAATGCAAGGATGCGTTTTCGTTTTCACGTCGTACCATGATGGTGTAAATGTCATTCCATCGTGATTCCAGTCGATCGCGGCAAAGTCGATGAGTTCGATGCCAGGTGCCGCGATTACTTCGCTTGAATCGATTGATGGCGTCGTGGACGGTTTATATCCGTTGATTCGAAGCTCGATTATATTATCGATGACGTCGGCATTGACTGTAATATCCGGTAACACGAAGAATGGAAACGTCCCGAGCTTGCGCGGTGCTTGCCTGTTGCTCAATAGTTCCTCCAATAGTGTGCCAGTTCCGACCATCCCTGCTTTGATATCGTTAATTGGCGGTATTTGCACGAGCCGGACATCCCGTCCAAGCTGTCCTGCAATAATGGATGGATTCTTGCCGAAATCGAGTGCCCATTGGCTCGCGAGCACGTCGATGCCTGTTTCTGTAGGTACCCCGAAGTCCTCTACAATTTTTGCCACATCCCCTGAATCCGTTGGATATCCTGCAGGTCGTATCAGCACGACGCGACCATCCTTTTCGCCATAGACCCGGTCCATTCCATCGGGTATTGAAGCACCGTACAATTTCAAAACGATGATCGAATAACGCGAGAAGTCTTTGGTCCAACTTTCATTTTCCGAATCATTCAATGATCGAACGATGAAACCATGAGAATATTCAAGAGCAGGTTCTTGATTTTTACGAGTTTCGGGTAGTACTTGCATCGATAATAGGCGTTTTCGCGTCGCGAGCAATCCCGGAGAAGAAAGATCGCAACCAATCCATCTTCGACCCGTTCTTGCTGCGGCTACCAAGGTCGTCCCCGATCCGCAGAAAAAATCGGCAACCGTGTCACCCGGGTTCGACGAGACCTGGATGAGCCGTTCCAGCAATCTGACGGGTTTTTGCGTGTCGAAATCCACCCGCTCGTTACTTCCTCCCATCACTCCCCCGATGTCGAGGAAAATATCGTTAAGTTTCATGCCATTGCTCTCATCGAGGTACTGTTTTTTTTGAGGAGCCGCTTCGCTCGATGGTTGAAACACGATGCCCTTCTCGTAATAATCTTGCATTTTCTCTTTCGTGTACTTCCAGACCTTGGTGAACCCGAGAAATTCGTAGGTCAAGTGAGGCCGGTTTGGGTTCGGATTGATGATCGGGTTTAGCGCGAAGCGGCGACCTTCAGGGATGCTTGCCTTGTCTTCGAGTTGCGTTCTCGTGAGCTTGATATTCGTGCCATCGGGAGTCTCGACCCAGCAAAAATATTTCTTGAGACGTGTTTCATCATATCTTGCCCGGACATCGTTCCACGTGTAATCGTCACCCTTCGTATAATACAAGATCACATCGTGCAAGACGCCATAGGCCGTGACTTGCGTTTGCTTGTACGTTAAACGTTTCCAAATGATCTGGTTTCGGAAGTTTTCGTATCCGAATATCTCATCCAGCAATATCTTGATGTAATGCGACACGTGCCAGTCAAGGTGCACGTACATGGTGCCGCCTTCTCGCAACAGCTCGTGCATCAGGCAAAGTCGTGGATACATGTAATCCAGGTAGCCTTGCAACCCTTGTGCCCATGTGTCCTTGTAAGCCCGGGGAAATTTTCTACCCGGGGCCCGTATCGAGAAATTGAGACCTGAAAAGAATGGAGGGTCTATGTAGATCATGTCGATTTTTGCCTTGTACCCCGTATCGAGCAAATCACGCATTGCAAAAACGTTATCGCTCCAGTATAAAACGTTCGCCAGTTCACCCGTAACATCAGTTTCGCGAGGATAACGTGCGATATCCTTGAACTTGATGAATTCCAGGTCGATATCATTGCCTGGCGAGTTGTCTTTTGTTGGCCACGACAGCTCGATGCGATCTCTTTTTTCGTTCATGGCAGCGATTCCCCGGAACTTGATGCGTGCAGATACTTTCATATAAAAATGAAATACAAGAAATAGAGCTATTATGGGATTAATGTTCAGTTTAGATGAATTGTCCTTTTCGTCGAATGATCCCCTTGTAGATCTCCAACACTGCGACGATAGGCAGACTCATGATTAACACGTATTCCCAATCCGAGAGGTTGAGAGGCTGGATCCAGAACCAAGCAGCGTTGAGCGTGGGAAGCAGTAGTGGCACGGCATAGATGACCACGAACACGCCGAGGAGTGTGAATAGCACGAAAAATATGAGCGTAGGACTCATGTCCTTGCGGAAGCTCTTCCACACGGGAATGTTTGGGCGTCGTATGGAAAACACGACTGCAGTCTCGGCAATGAAAATCACGGCAAATGCAATCGTTCGAGGCTTTGCCATAACGTTGTTGAGCTGATCTTGAGCAGATTTGATGGTATTAAGATCCGTAGACGAATTTAATTGGTTGATCAGATCGGGTCTCGAGAGGAAGGCCATGATGACCGGAACGGCCAAGATGAAAAGCACGATCGTCATGTAAGTGATGTTGATGACGAGCATTTTGAATACGTTCTTGCTGAAAACTTCCTCGGCATTCCTTGGCTTTTCATTCATCACGTCTAAAGACGTGCGATCGAAAGTCAATCCAAGCGGCGGAAATGTGTGAGGCAGAACGTATATCAAATTAATTTGCAAGCCAGTATCGAAAAGCCGGAAATTTGGATTGACAAATGATGTTGAGATGAGCACGATGGCTTCGGCGATATTCACGAAGATGTAAAAGTAGATCATCGTGCGTAATTTCGCGAAAAGGCCACGACCCTCGTGAATACCAAGCTCGATCGTGTTGAATGAATCATCGGATATTATCATGTCAGCGGCTTGCTTGGCAACGTCGGTTCCTGTGATACCCATGGCTAGTCCCACGTCTGCCATGCCAAGTGCCAGCGCGTCATTCACGCCGTCACCAGTCATTGCCACCGTATAGCCGTGGTCTTGATATCGCTTAACGATGAGTTGCTTGTCATCTGGCGAGACGCGGGCGAATACCGCCGTCTTGAAGAATGTGGAATCATCAAGATTCGGAATTTCCTTTCCTTCGACCACAGTTTCTCCGTCTTCATAGATGGTCAAGTCTCGTCCTATCGCTTCTCCAGTTTCCTTGCTATCACCGGTAATCATGACTACCGTCACGCCTGCCTTCTCGCACGCACGGACAGCTTCCTTCACGCCTTCTCTAGGGGGATCCTGGATTACCACGAAGCCCAGGAAAGTGATATCCGTTTCAACATCGTCGCGATCATATGCTTGGCCTTCTGGCAACATTGAAAGGCTTTTCCACGCGATGCCGAGTAGTCGATAGCCTTTCGACGCCCATTCTTTAACTTCATCGAGGATTTTTTTCTTTTCCCTCGCATCGAGAGGCACAGGATCATCTGATTCCTCCATTATCGTCGAGCATCGATCGAGGATCACTTCTGTCGCACCCTTGATGAATGCCATCCATTCATGCTTGATTTTCGGGTTGGTAGAAGCCCAGATCTTGGACATGCGCTTGAGTTCCGAGTCGAATGGATATTCCGTGACGAATTTCAATTGTTTCAGCATCTCCGGCTCGCCAACTCTCAGCTTTTCCCCGAGAACATCCAATGCCCCTTCCATGGGATCGCCAATGACCTTTCGCTCAATCTTGATCTTTTCATCCTTTCTCGTGGTTTTGAACTCTTCCTCTACGATTTCCGCGTTGTTATCAAGAATACCTGCAATTACCAATTTCTTGAGGCTCTTGTAATCGTCCTTGTTCACGACATTACCTTTGAATAATACGGCGCCCTCTCGTGAATATCCAATGCCGGTGACGTCAAAAAGGCGATTATTTGCCCATACTTTCTGGATTGTCATGGCATTCTTTGTGAGCGTTCCCGTTTTGTCCGTACAGACGACCGATGCGCGACCGAGCGCCTCGACAGCCGTGAGTTTTCGGACGATGACACCCTTTGCTGCCATGGCAACGACGCCCGTGATCAAGATGATAGTGGAGAGCAACACGATGTTGATGGGAACAAATTTCAACGCAAGCTCAATGCTATCATCAAGCTTGATCCAAAACGTTCCCCCCAACGTACCGTAACCATACGTTATAATGATCGCGTAGACCCAGATGGCGACGAACATGACGACCACGAACATGGCCAGCCAATTAGCAAACTTGTTGATCTTGTGCTTCAGCGGGATTTCCTGCTCGGATGTTACCTGGCTCAAATTTTTCGAAATGCGCCCGATCTCGGTCTGAAGTCCCGTGGAAAACACGACGGCCCTTGCATTGCCTTTCGTCACGAATGTACCTGAGAAAACGCAATTTTTTATATCTTGCAGGCCTGTAACTTGATCACGAGCAAGCACGGCAGGTGTCTTGTTTAAGGGCATGCTTTCTCCTGTTATGGATGATTCATTGACGAAGAAATTATTTGCGACGATGATGCGCGCATCGGCGGAGATGCGATCGCCTTCCTGGAGGTCTAGAACATCACCGGGTACTATTTTTTCAGAGTCAATCGTGGTTTTCGATCCGTTACGAACAACCGTGCACACGTTTTTCATCAACCGCTTTAACGCTTCGAGTTTTTTTTGCGCCCGAGCTTGCTGCACGATCGCGATGATCGCGTTTAAGCTAATCACGAAGAAGTTAATGGTTGGCGAGACTTCTGATCGCCCGATTGCTATGTTTATGACGAGCATTAACGTAGCTGCTATTAAAAAGACGATGATGATCGTGTTTTCTAAAAAAGGTGCAAAATAAATCCTGTAAATTGATCTTTTTGCCTTGGGAAGCTCGTTTTGGCCGTATTTAGCAAGCTGGTTGCTTGCATCTTCAGTTGAAAGGCCATTTTCGCCCGATACCTTGAATTCACTTAGGATATCCTCCACGATTTTCGCAAAATAGCATTTATTATCTTGCATAACGATTGGGGAACAATGCTCTGAAATTTCGATCAAATCGGGTTTATTTTTTTTCTCGCCGGGCATAATCTTCTCCTTGAAAGCCAAATTAGCGCCTATGTGTGATGATCACGTATTGTTGTTACATCTAATAATTAATGGTTTAGATTCGCAATTAATAATTTAGTTAAATCCTCCAATAATTTTTGTGTTTAACACCAATCAATCCGGGCATGAAAAATTTCATGCCATGAATTTTCTTTCGACAGTTTTTGTGTTTAACACCAATCAATCCGGGCATGAAAAATTTCATGCCATGAATTTCTTCCTGCTTGAATTGAAAAAAAAAGCAGCAATCAGCCAAGTCGGCCGTATTTTTTGTAGAAAAATTTCGTCATGATCTCCACGATCACGATGTAGATTACCCAGAAAATTGCAAGGATCGGTAGAATTATCGGTGGAAGTGCTGAAAACCCGATAATCGCGCCAAGACCGGGAATAAATGACAATATCAGGGTGAGTGCCAAGATTATGAGCACGCTAAGAGTGAGAAGCTTGCTTGGTTTACTTTTATAGAACGGCAATCGTTGCGTGCGGATAACGAAGATGATCACGAGTTGGCATGTTAAAGTCTCGGCAAAGAACGCCGTTTGGAAGAGACTTATGTTTGTAGCATTGAATGGGGGAAAAAGAATGAACATGGTAATGAATATTGAAATATCAAAAATGGAGCTCAAGGGTCCGAATGCGACCATGAAGCGGCTGATAAACGGGATGCTCAATCGCCTGGGCCTTTCGACGTATTCCTTGTCTACGCTATCCGCTGGTAAAGGCAATTGAGCAATGTCGTTGAGCAGGTTATTGAGTAGCACTTGTGACGCGGTCATTGGCAAGAACGGGATGAAAACCGACGAAATAGCAGCGCTGAACATGGTCCCGAAATTGCTGGAAATGGAATATTTCATGTACTTTTCCGTGTTCCCGAAAGTGACCCTGCCTTCTAACACGCCATCGGACAAAACACGTAAATCTTCTTCGAGCAAGATGATGTCTGCTGTTTCTTTAGCAACGTCCACGGCATTTTCCACGGAGATGCTCACGTCCGCGGCTTTCATCGGAGGCGTGTCATTGATCCCGTCACCCATGAACCCGACGACATGACCATTTTGCTTGAAAGCGGCGATGATTCGTTCCTTCTGGGATGGTATGACCTGGGCAAAGATATTGTTATTATCCACGACGCGCGCTAGATCCTCGTTGCTAAGGTGCATTATATCCTTGCCAAGCAACACACCTTGGATTTCGATGCCGAGTTCCTGGCACACTTTTCTGGTCACGAGCTCATTATCACCCGTGAGTATTTTCAGCTTGATCCCGCGGGAGAGTAACTCATCGACCGCTTCCTTGGTGGACTTCTTTGGGGGATCGAGAAAAGCAACATAACCGAGAAAGATCATCTCGAATTCATCCTGAATGCTAAAGTTTTCACTATGAAAGGGATTATATTTGTAAGCAACGCCCAATAAACGATAACCGTCCATGCTCAAGTCTCGATATGTCTTCTCCATGAGAGCCCTAGCTTGATCGTCTATCTTATTTACTTCTCCCCCAAACTCATAATATTTACAAATATTCTCCACTTCATCGGGCGCACCCTTCGTGAGCATCAATAAATCGGTGTCTTGCTTTAGGATGACCGATACACGTTTCCTGGTGAAATCAAATGGGATTTCATCATCCTTTTCGTATTCTTGAAGGGGAATCTCTTCCCTGTCCTTGTAATCAAGGATTGCATCATCTAACGGGCTTTTCAAGCCAGTTTCGAAATAACTATTCAAGTACGAATATTGAAATACCTTGTCATTCGATTTACCTTCAATGTCCACGTGCAAAACCATGACAATTTTGTTTTCCGTGAGCGTTCCCGTTTTATCCGTGCAAAGGACGTCCATGCTGCCAAAGTTTTGGATCGAATTCAATCGTTTCACGATGACCTTCTTTTTAGACATGGCGACAGCGCTTTTTGATAAATTAACAGAAATGATCATCGGTAGCAAGTCAGGGGTGAGTCCAACCGACAGGGCGACGGCAAAGAGTAGAGAATCGACCACGGTTCCTGCACTCCCTCCAGTAGCAGCGCTTTGCCAAGCTTTGACGAGGAACACGAACCCGACGAGCAACACCGTGACTTTCAACAAGAACATGCCGAACCTCTTCGTGCTCTTATCGAACTCCGTTTCGGGCTTTTTCTCGATAGCGCTCATGATGATCTTCCCGTATTCGGTCATCGTCCCGGTTTTTACGACCACGGCGATGCCAGTTCCGCTCAAGATGGAAGCACCCATGAATAAACAATTCGTCCACTTGGCGATGGAAGATACGTCCTCTGGCTTGATGGGATCCGGAGATTTTTCCACCGGAATCGATTCACCAGTCATTGCCGATTGATGAGAAAATAGATCTTTTGCAGCGAGGATGCGCGCATCTGCTGGGACAATTTCTCCTGCCGAGAGGACAATTATGTCACCCGGCACGAATTCGGCAAGGGGAAGTTCCTTTTTAACGCCATCTCGAAGCGCCGTTGTCGTGGTTTGAATGCGTTTTTGCAATTCTTCCGCGGCTTTTCCAGCACGATGTTCTTGGATGAAATCAAGAAACACGCTCATGATCACGATGAAAATTATTATGGACATGTCCGTGAGATCGAAAAGCAAGCCGGACACGGCGGCAGCTCCCAAGAGAATCAAGATCAATGGCGATTTAAAATATTTCAAGAATTCAACGATGATCGGTCGCTTTTTCTTCATCGAAACATCGTTAAACCCAAAATATTCGATGCGCTTAATTGCTTCATCGGTTTTTAGGCCATCTTGCAATGTTCCAAGCCTTTCCAACAAGCTTTCGCCTGTAGAGCAGAGGGCCTCCTCGATAGAAATTCTCGAAATTTGATCCTCGATAGAAAACAACGAATGGTCGATGGGTAATGGATTTTCCATAGGCTCAACTCGGAATTGTTCCTTTGTCGATTAATGAATCGGTTTATCATCAAAATTGTTATTTTAAAGTGAAAGTAGAATGGTTGATGTTGTTCTGCGGGTATTTACATCCTTGATTGCCTGCAAAAAGCGTTGGTGCGTATTTTTTTACAAAAATATCTCACATCCTTGCGTCTTCAAGGCTTCGAGCAATTCACCTTGGGTTTCCAAGAATTGCGACAATTTATTGAACCGGAGATCCAAAGTTTTGAGAGATTTCAAGTCCTGGACTGTACTTGGAAGGTACGCTATACGATTGCCATGCAAGCACAAATCCTTCAACGCTTCGAGTTGTCCTATCGAATCCGGGATGGAAGCAATCTTGTTATCTCTCAAGTTAACGGTTTGTAATGCCTTGAGGTCGCCAATCGTTTCTGGAAGGTAGGAAAGCGAATTATCCTCTAGATCAAGAAACTTGAGCGATTTTAATTCGCCAATGATCTGGGGAAGGGAGCACAACGCGTTATTGCTGGCATCGATGGATTGGATCGATTCCAAGCTCCCGATACTTTCAGGGAATGATGAAATCTTGTTCAATTTCAAGGTCAAGGTGCGGAGTGCTTTCAACTGCCCGATTGTTTCTGGTAACGAGGTCAATTTATTACCTCTTAAACCAAGCACTTGCAAGGATTGCAATTCACCAATGGATAATGGAAGGGAGGTGAGCTGGTTATCACGCAGGTACAATTGACGAAGTGCTGCGAGATTCCCGATCATTGCTGGCAAGGAACTGAGTTGATTATCGTTCAACCACAATTCCTCTAATGATTCTAAATTACCGATCGAATCTGGCAGATTTTTCACTTCATTATTTCCTAAATCAAGTGTCTTGAGTGACGATAGGTTTCCTATTTCATCCGGTAAAATTTCCAGATGATTGTCACTCAAGTACAAATTCTGCAGCGAGGTTAATTCGCCGATTGTAGGTGACAAGCGAGATATTTGATTCGTGTTTAGCACGAGGGTTTTCAATGATTTTAGATTGCCCAAAACTTCAGGGAAATCAGTGATTCCCTTGTTATATAAGCCGATCTCGACAATTTTTCCTATATTCGCCGTGAACCCGAATGTAAAATACTCGGCCGTGCTTGAAACTGGCACTTTTTCTTCGATTTGTTGCTCGATTGCATTGAGGACTTCCAAATCGTTTTTTTCTAATGTTGTCATGTCTTTCACGAGCCGTGCTCCTCTATAGCTTGAATCCAAGCACTTTCTTGATACTGGCACGCTTTTGGTTCCAAAAAGTTGCAAAATCGGTGGAATGGGCATTAGTCTGGAGCCAAAAAAAGTTATTTAAGCCTTGCCCCGTTCTCATGTTATTTCGATACCATTGCATGAAAGCCATTATCATGATTTTTTAAACTAGCGTGCGGGAACACCGACTTGTTTGCCATACGTTTGGAAAATGCGTTTCACGTAGATTTTGTAAATGTAAGGAAATCTAAACGTTTTTTAAATCGCCCTTTCACGTTGGGGTTAGATAGGTTGATGGATAAATCGGGATTAAAAAAGGAGATGATCTGCACATGGGTAGAGATGGAAGATTTATTGTTAACACCATGGGTGGAGATGATTCTGGATTGCAAAATTTTCTCCTGCACATCGAAAATCAGGATGCACCCGATTTGAAAGCGCTAAAGGTCTATACGGAATTTAAAATAACCGCAGCGGTTCGATCGTGGAAATGTGGTGATAATGCTCCCGCGATCCGTGACTTCAAAATGGCGGCGCAAACGTGCTTTCTCATGGAAGACGTGGAGCGTGGCATCAACTTGCTTGACAAGGTAGAACTCATCAAATCTCACCAGGAAGTCCACGTGGATGTCCACGGCGCTCATGACAAGTATCTCATTCCTCTTGAACGGAAGCTGGCCTCGTTGTTAAACGATAGGGATTACTACCAGGCATGCAACGTGCTTCAGCAATTGATGGGAATATCAAAAGCGGCCGGATATACTTCACTCACGAAAAATTACAAGAAAAGGCTCACGGCCGCGCGACGGTTACTGTTCAAAGAGAAGGCAAGAATTTTCCGCGTGGAAAATGCAACCCGTGCAGCTTTTATCATTTCAATAAAACTAGCCCACGAGCGAGCAGAATTGTCATTCATGCACAGCAATTGGGATCTTTTACAACCGGTTATGCCGATCCTGGTTTCGCAAACATGAATCATTTTCCCCTTAGATCTGAAAATATTGCCTGGAAGACATCTTGATACTAAATATTATCCAGATGCATAACTTACTTTTGATGATCAGAATCCTTTTATTTTAACCGGGTTCATCCAAGTTCAAGTTCAATAATGGTGACGGGCATGGAATCGTTGAAATATTATTTATTTAATGACTCACGACCATATCATGGGAAATCAACCCCCGTCCAGAAAGGGGTTGTTCCGAGCATGAAAGGCGGTGATGCAGACGTCTGCGAGGAAGGACTCGGGTTCGGCGTGCCAATTCTCCAATGCACGAGAGATTTTTATTTTCCTGGAACAGGGAATGCAGAACCAGCCGGAGAGATCTATGCCCCATCGGCAAAAAAATCGTACGAATTCAATCTTATCGAACGGCTGCAAGCCGATTCACACAAAATTCGACATTTCACGTGGGTTGTTAACCGGTTGAACCTCACGATCTTTAAATCGAAGGCCGGGCGGAAAATTCTGGAGTTACCCCAGCCACTTATTCGCCGGTTAAGTGCCTTTTACAAACTCGAACCTCCAGCATTTATTCGGGTCCGAAGCCACGGTATTGCACGTGTTACTTATGATGTTGACAAACTCGGTCACCGAATCAACATCAATGCTGATTTTTCTTCGATCCATAAACAAAACTTGCAAAGAATTTACATTTCAAACGAACTAGGAGGAAAAGCGTTCACGCATTACTATGATGGAAGTGGCATTCGATTGCAAGCAAATCAAATAGGAGAATGGAATAAGATTGAAGCAGCATGGGCAATCCTTTACTCGCCCATCTTGAGATTTGGTTACAAGATAGATATCCCTCCCGGTCTTGTTGCTTACAGGGGACGAGAGACAAACATGCCTGACCTGTGTTGGAGTGGGATTATTCTTTCCATATCACCGAAGCTAACCCACATTAAATATGCCATCGAATTAGGTTCCTTACGACAATTAACGGAGGGAAAGTGGAAGTAATGACCGACGTTGTACTTGTTTACCCGTACTTCAACGAGGAACGGGATAAGTCCATTTTTAGATATCCTCCACTCGGGCTCGGATACATCGCGTCATCTCTCAGGTCAGCCGGCTATTCAGTCGCGTTGGTGGATTGCACATTCTCGATCATGGAAAATGCGATGCGCCGGATACGGTCCTTGCACCCGCGAGTGCTTGGCGTGTATTCTATGGTCACGATGAATCACCATGCAATTGCCATCGCTCAGGCGCTCAAGAACGAAGTCGAATTGCTCGTGGCAGGAGGACCACTTCCATCGCTTGTTCCGGATACCTTCTTAGACACCTTCGACGTGGTGGTTGTTGGCGAGGGGGAACGCACGATTATCGATCTCCTGAACCGGCATTTTAATCATCAACCTTGGCAAGACGTTCCGGGCATCGCATATCGAGCACCGCATAATGAAATCGCTTGGACAACCCCTCGCCCGCAAATCGAGAATCTAGACGATCTTCCCTTTCCGGCTCGGGATTTGTTCCCACACGACCATTACAAGTGGTATTGGAATACATATCATGGATACACTGCCACATCGATGATTTCCACCAGGGGTTGCCCTTATAATTGTGATTTTTGCAGCAACCCGGTTTTTGGGGTGAGCTATAGGGAACGGAGCGCGCAAAATGTCGTTGACGAGATGGTTAAGATTCACGAGATCGGCTACGATCGCATCTTTTTCCAGGATGATTGCTTTACCTTGAATCCCCGAAGAACGATGGAACTATGCAAATTGTTAATCGACAATAAACTCGATCTGGAATGGATGTGCCTCAGCCGGGCTGATCATCTCGGTAAAGAGCTTGCATCTATCATGGCAAGAGCCGGATGCCGCCGCGTTTTCTTCGGCATCGAATCAGGAAATCCCCGTATGTTAAAGGTAATTGGCAAGAAAATCATCCTTCCAGATGCACGTCGTGCCGTGGTAGCGGCAAAGCTGGCGGGCATGGAGACAGGCGCTTTTTTCATCCTTGGCTATCCAGGCGATAATAACGAGTCTCTTCTTGACACGATCCGGTTTTCGTCGAGCTTGCCACTTGATTATTTATCCTACTCGTTCCCGTATCCAATACCGGGGACCGGCTTGTATGAACGGGTGAAAAATAAAATCACGGTGCCAGAATGGCGCAAGCAGCGCAACAAGGCCGGTCGACATGACTTGCTTTTTCAAAGTGATTTCAGCGCACGAAAGCTAAGATTCGCACAATTCAAGGGCTACGTGCAGCATTGGCTGCGTTCCAGGGGAAAAATTGGGATAATAACGTCACAGGCATTCGAGCGCTTGACTGATAAGGTTTTGTTTCAAATAACCTGATTTTTATTAACAGCAATTAAATCGGCTCCGAATATTGTATGCCTGTCTCTAATTCAACTTCTTTCATGAGATCGGGAAAAACTTTCTTGGCTTGGTTCAATTTCTTGGTTAAATTCCTGTATTCTCTTGCGATAGCCGGTGCAATACCACCAGGTACATCAGAACAAATAGGGACTATGTTATTCATTTGTTCAAAGACCGTAATTTTTGATTCGATCTCCATCAATTTAATCTGGAGTTTTTGCTGGCGTTCAAATGACTTCACGATTTTTGTTTTATTCTTTGTTTTATTCTCAACCAATTTAATCCGGGCTGTTTTTTCATCATCAATTTGTTTTATTATTGAATTTTGAACATCCCTATATTCCTGGATGTTTCTTGGGATCTTCTCAAGTTCCTTCGTGGGCAGTTTGCAAGTTTCTTTAATCCGATCAATCGTTTTTGAATAAGCATCGTATTGCCGGATATAATGTCGAATGGATTCCTTGATTGAATTCGGATCTTGATCCTTCATGAATGCATCACCATTCCCGTTTATAGCATGCCGCGGAACCGACGGTTTCATCTGCTTTTCGTCTCATTTCTCCAGATTTCCACACTGGCAGCACTTTCTGTAGATATTTGCAGTATCCAGAACATAAAAACGCTTGGTAGTTCCTTCTTTATCGGATGTAGATACCCACGTGCACGCGGTGCACGCCAACACATCATGGCCACAATTGCTACATTCCATGCTGCATTCGCCCGTTAACTCTATGCTGGTTCTGGTATTTCGAATGATTTCCGCTACTGAGATTATATATCTAACGATTTTGCAGCATCATCAATTAGGATGGACAATCTTGCGTCATGCCGGGCATGATGTTTCTGAAAAGTCGTAACAGCATGTTTTAACTTAGCAATTAGAAAAATGCACAATCCTTAAATATATGTTGTTGTGAAAATTCACATATGGGCATACGACGATATTGATGCCATCAAAGCTTGGTGAACAAAACGCAGTCCGATACCATTGTATTAGAAAAGGATGAAATAAAGGAAAAAACCCAAGATCTCGTGGATTCGCTTAACGCGATCAAGATTGCACAATATTTCTTGCGTGCGCGGCTTAGCACGAATAAGAATGACAAGGTACAAAAACACTTGGAGATCATCAACCAGCGTGTAGATCGAGCACATTCAAAGATTCGCGAAATTCTTGGCGATTTTGAAGATTCAAGTATTTAATTCCACTTTTTCTTTTTGAAAAAGGTTCAATTTTTCCCTTGGATCGACCGTAAAATCGGAGAGTCGGTTAATCGGGGCTATTTCAGTCATCGATAATAGTTATGGTGACTCTCGTTCCATCTTTCAACAGGAGATTTTTTCTAAGATTCCCTGGTGCGACAAGTTCCACGACCTGCAAAGGATGATCGGGTCGATCAAAATTCAGTGCAAGACATTTTTGACCCCGATCTTTCCTTGGATATCGTTTAATGGTTACAAAATAGCATTTTATACCCCATAGTTCCGTACCCTCATCACTTATACCCGGAATGACGTGCGCTTTCATTTTATTCAACGCTTCATAAAACCCGGCTATATCTTCTTGATCAAGGTGAACGTTTAATGTTCCTAAAAAGGGTTCTTGACCGAGAAACTTCGAGAAATAAGCAAAATAATACTGCTTAGCAACATAGTCTTTCGCTGTACCAAACCCTGAATGTATTGTTCCAACGTAAGAAACGTTCATCTTTTTCCCATCAAAGATGCGAATTTATTCTTTTTCTCAAATTATAATCATTAATTAACTTGAAATTGGTCCTTAACTATGCTTTCATGCTTATCAACAAAGTTTATATATATTTTGGCGCTTTAACTCCTAATCCACCACTCAGAGAAGAGATGCTCGTGAATATCAAAATTATTTGCCTCTTCGACGGTATTCCCCTCTGGAGTGCAGCCTATCCTGAAATACCCGAAGAGCAGAATTCCCTCCTCAGTGGTTTTTTAAGTGCAATCAACACTTTCGCTAAAATGACTGAAGGAACTCATATCAAGAACATGACCATCGGGAATTATTTGTGGACCTTCGTAAACGTGCATGGACTTGATGACCTCTTTATCGTATCCGAGATCGAGCTCACCGGTGACCCGTCATCGAAAACATTCAAGATCTCGATCCTCGAAAGGCTCGTTTCCGAACTATTGACTCAATTTTCAAGCCTTTATCCAAAAGAATTTTTCACTGATTCCTCCATTCGACATGTTTCAGCCTATAAGAAAATTCAAGAAATATCTGAAAAAAGGGTTAAAGAATATCACCAAATCCTCGAACGTTATGAGAGTAGCGATGTACAATGGCTTGCTGGTTTCAATGATAGTGATCGTATTTTCACGGCACTATTGAACAATGCCATGATCTGTATCACAGGTATAATCATAGACGACATGAATCTGCCCGACGAATTCATCAAGTTTCAAGCAACGATCGAATATGTATCTGGTCATCCCTTTGAAAAGGTTATACATGTTGAAACCAGCCAATTGAGAGAGAATGATTTTTCTAAGTTGGAAAACGCTATTTATTTAATTGATGATGAAATAATCGAACCAAGTTTTGACGATTCGATCCTCATCATTGATTTAACAAAACAAAACGTTATTAGCGGCCCAGAATCCGACGCTGTTGCAAAAAGAGTCGTTCAATCGTTAAAGACACTTCCTCCTGGAGAAGAGCAAGCTCGCTCGTTAATTCAGCAATTGAACACACGGGCGAATGAGAAATACCACGAATTTGAACAATTGATTACAAACCAACAAAATAATAATACGGAGATTAATTGCCGCATTTGCGACACAGCAATGCAATTTAATACAGGAGATTCCAGTTCTTATGTAAGTAAAAAAGCACATGGCACGTTCTTTGGCATGGATTTGCAATCTTACCGCATTGCTCATTTTTCAACAAATCAAATGCATGTAAATGATATTCTCGTCGATGATAAAGGAGCATTCCACGGTATAATCGATGCATACGTGATATCTCTTAATGAAATGTCAAGGAAAGACATCGGGATAAAAATCGGCGAGCTTTCCATTCTCACGGATGGTAAGTCTCCTATTTGGCAACACAAGATGATCGAAACCATGTTCATCTTGGATACGAAAATGCGCTGGTTGATGGAAATTATTTGTCCCACGTCAATAAATTCACTAGAAATAGGTGTGCTCCTGCTAGATAAAACAAGCGAGCTTCTCCGGATTTATTCAATACCACCGACAAACTCGACCGTTTCCGTCGGTGATAAACAGTACAATTTGTGGATATCGGGATCGACCATCATCGCGATCGATTTCAAGGAATGCATCGGTTGCGACGTTTTCAAGCAAGTCATAAGCATGATCTTGGAACAAGGCTCGACTAGCGTGGAATGGCTTGCAAAGCGAGAAAGATTGAATCTCGTGATAAAATATGCTGAAATATCAAGAATTACAAAATCTGATGTTCCGATAATGATGAGAATCATGACGGATGATTTAATATTTTCAATCATTCAAGTCAAGTTTCCTGATCAAATTCCAAGGATCGTGGATCGCCTTAGCAAGGAATTTGCCATCGCGAAAGATGTCCTCGAACCTTTGCTCTCGGGAAAAACCCGAATCATTGATTTATTGGAAGGAAATTATTTGAAGCAAGCTACGGACTTGATCGAGCTCGTCGATTACATCAACAGGCGAAACATTATCAAATAAATGATTATATCTAAAAAAAAATAATTATGGCTTAATTCCTCTAAAAGTGTTCATGATCGTGCATGTCTTGAAATTTTTCAAGCCTGCTTCCTTGCACCATCGGATAAAATCCTTTTTCCAAAAAAACCCATGGGTTTCCTTTATAGTTCGGGTTACCAAATCCATGTACGGATTTCCCGCTTCCAATGTAACTTGTGTTCCGAATATTATACCCCCCGGCTTCATGATCCTCACCATTTCTTTGATTCCTGTTGAAGGATCAGGTGTCCAGTGTAGGATGTTCGAAAAGTATACCATGTCGAAGCTATTATCTTCAAATTCCAGACTCATGACCGATCCTTGGGAAAATCGTGGTATATTAGGTACATCAGCATCATCGGTTGCAGAGACATATCCAAATTTCTTGATGTTATGTACAAATTCATCCTTAGCTATCTTTATCAACCCCTCATCCGGTTCTATAGCTGTTATCGCCACGTTCTTCTTCCCAATCCTGGTCCAAATGTCTGCAGTTTCGTATCCTGGACCACACCCGACATCCAAGAGCGTTCTGCCAGAAATGTCTTTTAAATTTGCCCAATTGAAAGCAGAATCTCGGTTTGCCTGATACATTTTGCTTGCCAAGGCCGAATCCCAGTTAAACAAGGATATCTGCCCCGTAAAACTGCAAGATTTGCCTTGGAGCCGATCAGGAATGCATTTGACAAATTCAGCATATGCCGTGTTGAAATCCTCGAAGTTCTCCACCTTGGGTTCCTGTAACGTTAGCATCAGCTGGGGAGAAAGCGAATAATTATTACCAGATTTCAAGAGCACGCCATCATTCACGAGTGCCGTTATGAGATCATCCACGTATTTTGAAGGATACTCCCATCCAAGATGCTCACACACCGATTTTAGGGGAACTGGTTCCTTGAATTCCTTAAAGACATTGGTCTCGTATAGTTGCTTGAAAACCAGGTACCGAAAATACCCGAGGAGTTCGTCTCTTTTTTTCCTGTTATTTCCTAATTTCATGAATGGTATCCATGCTTTGAGTTTGGAGAGCATATTCAGTCAGCGCCAGATTTCCCTATACTTGTATTTAAAAATTCTTCCTTTTGAAGATTCATGCCAATTACATCCAATTTTTATAATTTAGATAATCAATAACTTTAAATGTGGATTTTCGGAATTATTATGATATGGGAATATGGCGATACACAAATATTCCCCCATTAATGCATTTCAAGTTTGATAATAAACAGGATTGGTGATTTCCAATCAAATCAAAAGCTTGCACGAAATCTAATTCATCGCAAAGAATCGAGATGAAGCAAATGGGTAGAGCTGTAATCCAGCTCAAGTCAATGAGTCCTCAACTTCGATCGACTCTTACAATATTAAAGATAAATTGGAAGGAGATCAATGGCTGCTACCCTTGGATTCAAGCGGAATTTAAACTCGAGCTCTTGGTTGACTTTCTTGAAATGTTCATCATTGAAGATCTCAAAATCATCGTGTGAACCAAGATCAACGTCAAGAAGTTGGTGATAAAAATGGAGGCACGCCAAGCTACTGAAACAAGCCATTTTGAAGGTATCCGGATAAAATCGTCAAAAAAAATTGAGGACCATGATGAAAATTATATCAATTTCATCATATCTATTTGCGACGAGATATATTCGCATCTTTACAAAGAAAAACGTTTTAAGAAGGATACAGGAGAACAATAAAGATCTTGATGGCTGGCATTGTCTTTTTGCAAAACAAATCGTGGGTAATGGGAAATTTAATCATGCGTGGCTTGTAATTCAAAATATAATTGGTTTTAATGGCAGCACGGGAAAAAATATGGTTCTTAATCAACTTCGAAATTTTACAAATCCTAATCTAATGAAGGATGAAAAATCTTGATGATAAATGAATACGAAAAAACTCAAACCGTAAAAAACAGGTTCTTGATAAAGGCATTGCTCCTTTCCCGGTTTGATGACATTCTTGGTCCTATAATAAAATACAGCACCCCGCACCTTGATCGTGAAAACATTAGGGCATTGCAAGTAGTCCCGCGTTTAATGGATCTTATGGAGCAGGGGCCATTTTTCACGCATAACGCGCATAACATCTTTACAGCTAATTATTTCTTTACCATGCCAACGTTTGGCGTGCGTGGCAGCATGGAGCAAGTCTTGATTACTATCGTGTTTCGTTTTCGCGAAGTCGATGAAGCATTATCTAGCAAGATATTAGTGTTTCTCCATCAACACCGGTCAATGCTCGAACGAATGGCTTCAATTCTCCGTGATAACCCGAATTTTAAAAAAAATGGTCTCTTTTCACCAAAAAACGAAACCGAATTGAAAGGAATAATGCAATCCTTTTATACCAGCATCTTTATTGAAGACGCGAGAAATTTATTCGCAGCAGATCCGTCAAACACAACGATCTGGGTAATGACGCAGAATTCCATTGATGGGCCTGAAATTCTTGATCGGTTGCGTTTTACGCTCCAAACATTACCGCGAAAAACAATGCGAGACGAGATCACTTTGTTCATGCTGAACCGGCTAAATTTTGAAACATTCAATTGTACGGAACGTTATGATGGCCTGATCGGGTGTCCGTCTTGCGAAAAAAAATATCATGATGCCTCCGCGTATATCTACATCTTTAATGTAGAAAACACAAGTGCTTTGGAAGATCTCGAACAAATCATCAAGCACATCAACGCCCTCGGAAAGAAGAACGATAAATTGTTTCTGATCTTGGGCATCATTTCAAGCGACGAGATTGAAGTCGAAGGATTCACTTTTCGAACGAAAGCACAGGCTTATCACAAGATTGCAAATGTGCAGTTTTCCCGAAATTGCCGGCTCGCGATAGTAGACATCAACGATATCGACACGTATTTCGATCCGGTGCGCTGGCTCATCGTTGATGCATTATAAGGTTTCAAATTCACGTTTTAAAAAATGAATTCTCACATTTCTAACAAGAATCGTTCCCGAGAAGCATCATGCAAAATATGCTTATCATTCCAATTAAATATGGCAATTGCAAGGAAACTTTATCTCGAAAATTTGCAACGCTGCGATTCTAAAGCCTTCAAACAAAGAAATTACATGGAAGCGCAATTTAACGTTCCTTCAATCCATGCTTTATTGCCAGCGACACGTCGTTGCTTCCTCTATTCAAGTTGAACCTAGCAAAAAGCAACTCGTCGCTGATAACTCTTGTTTGTATCAATTGATCTGCCTGGGCATCGATCGTGCACAATTCAAAATCAGAACCCCAAACCAGGATGCCATACGGCATTTGCTTCTCGGCCTTGACAGAAATTGTCACGGTTAAATTTTTCTCCTCGTCATTTGATGCAGGGAGCAAGGTCACGCCAGCAGGCGGGACTGCCTCGGACATCATGATTTCATCGTTGAATTCTCGATTCTCCTCGTCAGTATAATTGCAGATCCAGACCGGTTGATTTATTGGCTTGTCAAACACGAGCATGCATTCTGCATCGTAATAGAAGAACGATTCCTTCCACGGCGGTTCTTGCATGCGCCAATTATCTTTGGAAACAAAATTATTGATGTAGTGGTAAAAGTCATCGTTGAAGGAAAGCCAGATGTGCTTCGGAGTGAATGGCTTTCCATCGACAACTGTTTTGTAATCGGGGCTTAACTCGTAGATGGGGATGTCATCGAAACGCATGAACATTTCCGGTTGGTTGCCCTTGTATCGTTCATGGTAGAGATGCAGTGCCTCATTCACGGTGACGATGAGGACGTCGTCTTGTGTGACGAGATGATCGAGAAACAGGTCGAGCATGCTTGCCGTGTAATCGATGCGTTGCTGGCCACTTTCCATGAACGGGATGCACGTGGGCGTGGCTTCCATTTCATGCGCTTCTTGATGCTGGTGGAAAAAGATGTAATCGTTGAGATCAAGGTTTCGCAAGTATTGATTGAGAAAAGCTTTCCAATACTCCACGTTCGTGTCCGTGCACTTTGATTCCGATTCTGCATCGTTTGGGTCCGTAGAATATGCTTCTGGTTGTGCATAATGAAACGATTTGTTGAGATCGCGACAAGTCCATTCGACATTGATGACTTTGCCATCAGATTTTTTGGGTCGCTTGTAATTTCCGGGATTCACGTACCATTGGCCCCACGGCGCCCCAGAATCCGTTATTTCGTCTGTGCCAATCTGGAACGGGCACGACCCCCACATTCCAGGAATTCCGAGTTCTTCCAGCACCTGGACAAGGCTGTTGCTGCGATAGCCCGTGCCCACGACCTGAACATCAGCCCATGGAAGAATCTCCTTGATCTCGTCAATTTCAGCTGCAATGTGAGCTTGCAGGATATCCTTGTTTTCCGGGGTCATCAAATCCCTGTGGCGATTCATTGCATGGTCCTGGTAATTTAGCATGTAGCCAACGGCATCACCGAATTGCTCGTGAAAGCTCGTGAGCAGCTCGTGCTCGATCATGGCCGATTTTGAGGAAACAAGCCAGGTGATTGGAATCGCGAAGTCATCCACGCCATTAAACGATCGCGGCTTGTGCGCGACTTTGCCCATTGTGATGATTCCATCGTGAGGCGAGCCATAACCCCAATGTTCGTCCACGAAATACGCCGACGAGATCAACGTGTACACGAGTTTTTCCATTGCATGCGCCTTGTTTCTTTCGATCATTAATCGATCCCCCACTTTTTAAAGGCGATCTATCTGTCGTAATCTGCTGCAACTTTTATGCCATGAAAGCGGGTTATCATTGAGGTTAATTTCGATGATGAACACCTTCGGATATCAACCGACCATCTATACACGAGACACGCTTGATTGTCCCGTCATCGCCGACGTTGATGTCGTTGTGGTAGGCGGCTCACAAAGCGGCGTTGCGGCGGCAGTCTCGTGTGCACGTGCATTCAAGATGCTGGGACAAGAACGGAAGATTCTCTTGGTCGAACAAAACACATATTTGGGTGGCCAAGGCGTCGCGACGATGACGACCCAATGGAAGATCAACGCTTTTCGACTTAATGTCGGCTTATGGCGGCTCAAGGGCATCGGCTATGAAATGGTAAAGCGCATCGTGGCCCTGGGTGGCTCGGATCGATTGTGGGAGGACTTCATGAGCCTCGATTCGGAAACCGTGGAGTTCCCGTTTCTCGGGCCAGATCACGACTTGACCGGAGAGGAGGCTTTGGAGATCGAGTCTATCAAGTTCGTGCTGCAAGAAATGTGCGACGAGGCAGGCGTTGAAGTGCTCCTCGATGCGCGCGCGGTCGCGCCAATCGTGGCGGGCAATCCACCCTCGGATACTAGTGACTCTCCAGCGTCAAGCTTGCACGAGTTACCTGGATCGGAAGCTCCGGAACCAATCTTGAACTTCGCGGCAGGCGTGATCGTCGAGCACGCGTGGGGGCGGGGCGCCATCTTGGCTAAAGCGGTTGTCGATGCCAGTGCAAATGGTTTAGTCTCCTGGTGGCTCGGAGGAACGCCTGGCCAGGAGGTGGATAAAGATAACTTCCCCGGAAACATGGGAAATCGGGGATGCCGCGTTCGGCCTCCACAAAACCGTGGTCTCTCGCAAAGTTACGTGTGGATAGGCGGCGTCGACATGGCAACGTGGACGGATTGGGCACTCGCGCAAATGAGGCCCGATCCGAAAGATTCTGATTTTGAGTTTTATCCAAACAATCCTGAACAATTCAAGATCCACGCGGAGACAGGGCGGCTCGTGTCGATCAAGTCGAGAAAATCCGCCATTGGTCGTCCTAAAGAAATGTGGGATCTCGCGGACGAGAAAGAAGATTTAAGTTGCATCATGGATAGCAAATGGCCATTCGCCGGTTTCTACGCCAAATGGATAGGGCCACCAGGACATGGAAACTTCTGCCTTGACGGGCCATATTACCGCTGGGAATCCCTCGATGGTTCGGTATGGTCTGAGGAGCACGTCTTGAACACGAAAGGCTCCATGGGCATTTTTCGGGTCATGAGGCACATGCCTGGATGGGAACGATCCTTCATCTTGCGAATGTCGGATCGGATGGGCCTGCGAACGACGCGCATCCCGAACGGCATCTATCGCATCACCGGGGAAGATTATAAAACCCACGCGGAACAACCCGATGCCGTCGGTGTCGGAAATTGGCACGATGTTTCCAAGGAGAGCGATCGAGGTCAGCCGGGTAAATGGTGCTATCACGTCCCGCTTCGCGCCTTAATCTCGAATTGCATCGATGGCTTGGGATTCTGCGGCCGTGCCGTGAGCTTCGATGATGGGGTCATGAACGCCCACCGCGTGATCGGCACGACCCTCGTGTGCGGGCAAGGCATCGGCGTGGCAGTCGCGGTGGCAGTTGCTAGCAATTGCCAGCTACGGAACGTGGATCACGAGAAGGTACGGGAAATCCTGGTCCAGCAAGACGTGATCTTTAAGATTCCATCGGTTGAGTGAATAGAGTTAATGTTCCTTGCGCTCGCATGGTTTACTGAGACCGAGCCAATCACCCGTCAAAAAATTAAATCGTTTTTTATTCATCTTGTAAAAAGGATGCAGCGAATTCTTCGGGAGTAAAAACAGAAATCCTTGAACATCAAGTGAAATGGTGCTTGTTACTCGTGATAAAAAGGAGTGGTCATTTTCTCATCAGAAATATCGGTGAATCCTTAAAAATTCAGATTTGAGCTCGCAAGCACAAAAATTTTTGTTCCTTGCGCGTGCCCGGCTTGTCGATGACGAGAAAGCCGTGAAATCCCGCGCGGGAACCGAATGATGCCGTGATGATGTCCAATTCCGCAGCAGATTTCGGGTAAAATTCGATAATGCAGCGTCCCCCAGGTTTCAGCACGTTGTGCAATTGTGTTGCTAACCGATCATAAACCTTTTTCACGGTCGCATGATTGTCGATTTCCTGGGACACGAAATTTAACGCTGAGATCGAAATGATGGTGGAAAAGGTGCCGACGGGACGGAACGGGAGCTTGGTCATGTCGGCGAGGACCACGGGATTATCGAGATGGCGCAGGGCAAGCATGTCTTGGGAAACATCGAGTCCAACCACGAATGGGAAGCCGTGATTCATGATGACCTCGGTCGAAAAACCATTACCACAACCAAGATCGAGCATGATGCCATTTCGCTTGTCTTGACCGTCGATCTTGCCACCGATGCGGACATCATCGAGCAATTCCATGGCACGCGTCGTGGTGGCACTTTGGATTCGCGCCATCCATCGTGCTTCCTTGTAGATCTCGGCGCCCTCGTTGAAAAAAGAATCCCTCGTGGGAACTTTCGGGGATCGCCTGCGGTTCATGCTCGCAAGCCCTTCAATTTCTCTAGATCCTGCGGGAATTTCTCGGAATCTGGTGTCTCCAAGGCCCCCGGATGATTGGTGAACCGGCTATCATTCATTAACCAGCGGAACCCCTCCACGCCGATGTTTCCCTCGCCGATATGCGCGTGCCTATCCTTGTTCGATCCCAGTTCATTCTCCGCATCGTTTAGGTGGAATGCAAGAAGGCGATCGAGCCCGATCTCGCCATCGAACTCGTTCATGACCTTATCATAGGTATCTTCTTTGGTAATGTCATAACCTGCGCAGAAGGCATGGCACGTGTCGAAACAAACGCCGTAACGTTGTTGATCATCAAGTATATCGAGAATCTGCTTGAGCTCGGAAAATTTTCGACCTATGGTCGAGCCTTGGCCGGCCGTGTTTTCGAGTAAGATTTTAACCGGACTATCAGGAAACTTTGCAGCAATGCCATTCAACGATTCCACGATCTGCGCGATGCCTTTCTCCCCCCCCATCTTTTTCGGCGCCCCCGGGTGAAAAACAAGGTAATCGAGGCCGAGTTTTGTGCAAAGATCGTACTCGAGTTCGAAGCACATGATGGATTTTTCCAGCACGGCCGGATCTTCCGCGGCGAGATTGACGAGATACGTCCCATGGCAAAAAATCGAGGAAATGCTTGATTGAGCCGAACGAGCATTCTTGAACGTCTCGAATTCCTCCGGATAGACTTCCCGCGTCGTCCAGGAACGATTAGATTTGACGAAAAGTTGAACCGCTTCACAATCAATTTCCAAACCACTCGATATCGCGTTCTCGAAGCCACCAGCTACGGACATGTGTGCGCCGATTTTCATGAACTTCACCTTTGTTCGAGAGATCGATATCGTGATAAAAAAATGCATCTATTACCATGGAGCAATAATCTTCACTGGCGTGCAAAGGTGGACTATCTACAAAGATTATAATCGGTAGGATAAGGGGACAGACAGGTTGTAATTACCATGCTTAAATCCTAAATACTACGCACTTTCATCATTCACAAGCATGATTATTAAACCTAGACTCGATAAGACGAAACTCGATGAATGGAAGCAAGTAATAGCAAGTTGGTAATCGTTATGAGATGCAAGTAAAGGAGAATAAACTCGCTAACAAAGTTTAAAGTTTTGCCTCGATTTAGATTCCTATCATCAATTGGCGAGTCCAAATGCCGGAAACAAAATCAATCAAGCTCAAGATAATGTATGGGAAACAGCGCTCGATCAATATTATAAAGCGTGATCTATTTATCCCAAAGGAAGTTCGAGATAACATTGAAAAAGCAATTCCAAAGATGCGGTACATCACGCCGTCCGAACTCTCGCAGAAATTCGGCATTAGGGTGTCGTCCGCCAAGGAATTGCTCAAGGAACTCGAAACCAAGCACGTGATCAAGCGTTGCGAGGAGATCAAAAGCCCTAAATTGATCGTTTACGTGCCTATTTCTCAAAAGAAATAAATACCAATTCATTTCTAGATTATCTCGAACACTACTTCTCGTTTTACGAAGGATTTCCAAAACCTTTTTTACAAATGCATCGAAGATCGATCACGGTTAACCTTTTCACAGACAATTTGTTAAACCTTAATGATGCACGAGGATTGACGTGGTCGTGGTCGGTCATTTCACGTGTTGACTGGCAAGATCTTGAAAGGTTCTTCAAGCAAACAAGATAGTGGCATTTGCATGAAAATCCCTAACGCTATTGCACCCCACGATTTCACATGGTTAAATAGGAATAGCTTTATTAGGGGGATTTAGAAAGAGATGTCAAGGGTATTCAGTAGAGAGGGTCGTGAATGACGACTGTTAATCCTGGTATGCGTGAGACTACTCTCTTCAAGAGGGAGGAGAGGCTGTTGAGCGAGCTCGATAAGCTAAAGAAGGAAAAAACACTTCTAGAGAAACAAAACATGGTCATAAGCAAGCAAGCTACTGAAATTCGCGAAAATTTTCAGGAAATGCGAGCAGAATACGCTGCCCTCGAAAACAAGGTAAAAAAAGAGGCTGAAATAAATAAAGAACAATACATGATTTCAGCTTTTATCGATGGAATCCATGGTCCTTCCTCGATTCTTAAGAATGCTGTCAAGTATTGCGAGACCCACGACGGGTGCCCGTTCTTATCTATAGGTTGCGATCAATCATCGCATGCGGAATGCCACGGCATCTGGGTCCGAATGGGCGTCCCGTGCGCCACGTTTGCTGGCAAGATAAAGACTTGCATGAAATCCATGAATGGCTTGAGAAAATAAAATCATGTTTTTTCGATAATCATCAAGTTTTGTACCGTCAGCAATTTACCGAGATTTTTCAAGGATGTTTTGACTTTAACCTTTCTCGTGATTAACATCTTGAGCGGATTGACCTGAAGAGAGGAAATCTTGAAAAAGGTATCAAATAATGCGCTAATCTCGATTTCGGCATCATCAAGTTTTCCTAGATCTACTGTAATCTTCCCGTTTTCAATGATCACGTGTAAATAGGCTTTATCATTTGGCCCGACAAGGGCTACCATGTTTACCCTTACATTGAAATTTTTCAATTTAGTTTGCCATTTTTCCAAGGTTAATTTTTCCTGGAAAATTGAATCAAGCGACGACCTGAACGTTGCCAAGATATTGGCTTTCTCTTCCTCGGACATAGCATGCACCTTGATCGAGATTAATGGTCCTGGTAAACACTACGATCTTTCAGCTATAAATAAATGATTCGATGCAACAAGGAGAAGTTCGCAAGGGCTTCCGCAAGCCTTTTTTTGCTAACTTTTGTTGACTATTAATATGCCAGATGAAAATGACGTTTTTCTCCAGGTCAAAAAATGGTCCATCGAGGATCGGGTCTTCAAGCTCAAACTTCCCGACAAAGAGGGATTCTCGTGGGCAATGGAACTGAGCTACCCGTTCAAGCACCCTGCGCCCGTCTCGATCATCGTGTTAAATCCGGCTGACACCGATTTTATCGTGTTGCAGATATCCATGAAAATGAGCCCGCAACATTCCGAGGGATTGAACAAGAAGGGGCCTGCGGCCGCTAATCTCTTTTATTATCAACTGCAGAAAATGTTCCTGGAAAAAGACGTGACATTTAACATCGATAGTAATAACCAGATGTGGATAGTCTCGGAACAAATTCATTTCGATGGCCTAACCAAGAACGAACTGTTTAAAACCATTCGGCGCATCCACAATGCCGTCCTGCTCGGGAACATGATCCTGGATGAAGTCATAAATGCTACGTTCATGCCTGGCCCGCCTGGCAAAAAAAGCGGCGGCAAGAAGGACGCCAGTGGAACGGGGAACTTATACCAGTGAATTTTTCGCCATGCAACGCGAGGCATGAACATCTTGGAAACCCAGCAGTTGAACGACGAGATCTCGGTCTTGAAGGAGGAAACCAGCACGATCATCCTTGCGCATTATTATCAAGTTCTGGACGTGCAAGATGTCGGCGATTTCCTCGGGGATAGTTTAGGGTTATCCAGAAAAGCCGCTGAGATTCAAGACGCGAAGCACATCATCTTCGCTGCCGTTGATTTCATGGCAGAAGTGGCGAAAATTCTCAATCCAACCAAGATGGTTCTCTTGCCAGACATGGCAGCATCATGTCCCATGGCCAACCAGCTCCGTGCTGCGCAAGTCAAGGACTACAAGGCCGAGCACCCCGGCTTGCCAGTTGTTCTTTACATCAACACGCTAGCGGAAGCGAAGGCCGAATGCGACGTGATCTGCACGTCATCGAACGCCGTGGAGGTATGCCAAGCGGTTGCCCGGGATTGGAACATTAACACGATCTTGATGGGACCAGACAAGAACTTGTCTTACCATGTAGAACAACACGCAGGCATCCAAGTCATTACGATGCCCGAGAAAGGTTGCTGCTACGTTCACGACCAATTTTCAATCGAGGACGTGAATCTGCAGCGCGAACGGTACCCGCATGCCAAGCTCGTGGTGCATCCCGAGTGCAAGCCCGAAATCCAGGACTCTGCCGATTTCGTGGGATCGACCACGCAGATGATCAAGCACGTGGAAGCAGAAATGGCAAGCCATGACGAGTTCATCATCGGCACGGAGCAAGGCCTCATCGATCACTTGCAACGCAAGTATCCCGAGCTGAAATTGCATTCGTTAGCCCCTGTCGAGGGGGGTATCTGGTGTAAGAACATGAAAAAAACGACACTGGCCAAGATTCACGAGCTCTTGTTGAACATCCAGTCAGGAACCACCGAAGAGCACGAGGTCACGGTCGAGCCGGAGATCGCGGCACGGGCGAAGAAAGCCATCGATGCGATGTTCGAGTATTCAGCCGCGAGTGGGTGATTCTAAGATGGAGAAGACCGTGCACTTGCTATCTGCAGGCATTGACTCCCCTGTTGCAGGTTACTTGCTCGTCAAGTCCGGGATCGAACCCATTTTCTTGACCGGCGATGCGACCCCGTTCGCAACGAATCTCACCACGGACACGGCTATGCAACTCGCAAGCAAGATCGCCATGCACGCGGGAAAGGCGTTGAAAATGTACATCTTGCCACATGGTCCCAATCTCCAGGCGATCCAAGCCACCTGGAACCAGCAGGAGCTCAAGTACACGTGCATTTTTTGCAAGCGAATGCTCTATCGCGTTGCAAAAGCACTCGCAATTCAAGAGAATGCGCAAGCCATATCAACCGGTGAAATCATCGGGGAGCAAGCATCGCAGACCATCGACAACATGGCGCTCATCCAGGAATCGGTTGGTAGCTTCATCGTGATACGCCCGTTGCTAACGTGGGACAAGGTCGACGTGATCAAGCTCGCCCGCGAGATCGGTACGTTCGACATCTCCAACAGCGTCAAGGATCCATGCAAGGCGGTGCCAAAATACCCCATGACTCACGGGAAGATCGAGAATTACCGGCACATGGAAGCCAAGGTCGAAGTCCAATCACTCGTCGATGCGGCGATGGAAGGATTGAGATCGATTATGGTAGAACCGGCAATCGAATAATCGCTTGTCAGCCAATTCAGCTTGAATTGGCGATGTTCGATCGTGCTTCCATTTGCACGCTGGATTGCGCAAGCAAGAGATCGACGACATGATCAAAGACCGCCTCCACATTTAACCCAGTTTTTGCTGACGTCTGATAATACTGTGTAAAGCCACGTGATGCGACAATCTCCATGGCTTCTTCGTTTGCTCTCTTGATTGCATCAGGTGGCAACAAATCCTGCTTTGTTCCGCATAAAAATACGGGAATCGAAGGATTTGCCGAAGTACGAAACATGGTCAACCATTCTTCAATTTGCATTATCGTTTGAAGGCGTGCCATGTCAAAAAAAATGATGGCTGCTTTTGCGCCATTCACGTATTGGGGCTGGACCATGCGAAATCTATCCTGTCCTCCAAGATCCCAGATAGCGAGTTTGGCACATGTACCAGAGCGATTAACGTCTTTGTTAAAAAAAGTGACGCCAATAGTCATTGCAGTATCGGTCTTAAAAATGCCGGTCAAATAACGGCAGAGCAACGTGGTTTTACCGACACCACCCGCACCGCCAATGACTATCTTGTAAACGTATGTTTGCATAGCCATTTTCGTTCTCCCATCCGAATCCTTCAAGAAATTAATTCACGTCGATTGATGAAATCAAGTAATTCAAAAAGTTCGTCAACCTTCGGCACATTTTCCGTCATGATGGCATCAAGAATCGTCATTTTTCCTGCAAGAAAGGGACGGAGAACCGATTTTGCAATCGGGAATTCGGATTCAAGCCGCGTTGTCAGTTGGGGGGTCACGTTCGCGTATTTCAAGCGAATTGGCGATATGATGGTGTCGTCAAACACGATTCTAACGAGTGCACCGATCTCTCTCGGGCTAAATTCCTTGCTTTCGAGGCATTTAAGAGCAATTCCAAGCCTTTCGCGCCTTTCAAAGATTTCTTCTCCATAATACGAATGATCCAGAAAGATCTTGGCAAAATTATTGAAAATGTTGAAAATTTTCTTATCCTCTATGATGCCGCACAAGATTAAATCGCTAGAAACCCACACGTGAACGGTGTCATTCCCGAGGTCAAAAGAAAAGTACGGCGAGGGAACTTTCATGACGAGCTCTTGTTCCCTGAGCTTTGCTTGGACGAGTTTTGCGATTTCCTCGCATTTGAAATTATTAGGGCAAGAAATCTCGTAAATCCAATGGTTTACCTTGTTGAAGAGAAGGAAAAGCTTGATTTTTGAATCCTTTTTCAAGAGCTCTTCTTGTCCTGTTACGACGTGGAAATCTTGCTGCTGGGATTCCTGATGTTCTTGTGAAAGGGACATGTACTCTTGCATGTTGAGCGTGTATGAGTTAACTATCTTGGTCACGACCCCGTTCTGATCAGCGAGCACCTCGTTGACATGAATTTCCTGGCCAGCAAAATGAGCGACTCTATAGGTGGAAAGCTCCATCCCGAAAAACCGATCATGTGTGGTTTTCGTGATGAACGAAGCCTCGTTGCCTATATCGAATCTTACAGTTTGATTGCAGAGCCCGCATTCGAAATTAGTTCCTTTTGAAGAATATTCATCAAGATGTGTAAAATCAAAATTATTCACGACTTCTCTGCGAAATCCTTCAAAGTTTTCGATTATATCCTTGATTTTTTCATCCGATGCGCTGGTGATGTAATCAACTAGCTTCTTGGCAAATATGCTCGGTTGTGGTCCCTGAATAACAGACGAGGTAACCAAATTTACGACGGTGCTTTTAGCTTGTGGATCGTTCGTGCTTGCTTTGATATCCTGAAGATCATCGATAAAATTGACATTAACTTTTATAGTGTTGTAAAAGAACTCGATGATAGCAAGTATTCGATTAGCGATTTCGTGAATATTGGGATCGAAAGATCTTTCCGTGAGAAAATAGATCGATTGCTTATCCATGGCTGCCGTTATCAGCTTTTCGCAATCCTTGATATCGAGCAGCCACTTGAGATCGAGGGATTGGCGCCGCTCGTGGTAGGCATGATATGTCCGCAATATTTCCTCGGCAATGGGTTCGAAGTCCGAGAACATCGTTCCTTCCTCGAAGCGTCGTTGAAATAATGCCAATGGATAACGGCGAGTAAATTCATCGCGCAATGTCATGGTGATGACCGTGGACAATTCCGATTCAAATTGTCCAGGGATGTTCTTGTTGATGACCGGAATTTGCAAGACGAGGAAACCTCTATCATTATCGCCAATTTCAGCAAAAGTCCAATCATTATCCCCGATGATCATGTTTTTTATGTTTTGTCCTTCCGTGTGCTTGGCAAAGAGCGCGATTGCACTAAGCATTCCCGATGTAAGTTGCGTCATTTCTTGGTCGTCGAGCGGCGGGTATGCGGCCTGCCAGATACCTAGTCCCTCGTAGATGCACAATGATTTAAAGCTCATGATCATCGCCTCCTTAAACCAAATTTTATCCTTTGATTACCTTGAACACGCTAATTGGCGTTGCAATCGATGCCATGGTTTTCAACCTTTTAGACGGGATTCTTCGGAAATTATATCAGATTTACATCGATTATTTATCTCTCAATATTTAATCTTGACGATATGGCAATATAACCATATCATAAAAAAGAAAAACAAAATCTTCGGCGAATAATATGATGCCAGATTTTCACCTACCTGGAAATACTTGAAGTAAATGGCATGCGCTTAAAAAAACATTCATTTGCATTCTTTGTATGTTGATTATCTTGCCGTCGCCGACAAGGTGAAAATTTTTCTTCGATTCGGTAGAGCTTGCCATTTATGATAATCGCTGATATCCAATAGTCCACAAATATATAATAATAATTACTATATCTACATATCGTCTTATCGCAGTTCTCTGATTATTAGGGAATGATCATGTTTACGAATAAAATAACACATGTGTTTCAAGTATCCTTGATTGCTGCGACGGCAGCGTTTATTATTTTGTCGTTTCTAATGATAGGAATTCCTGGTACTAAGGCGAACGATAATATCAATGACGCGAAAATAAAACTGCAAGATAATATCATTTCGACAAGCAGTGGCGTCCAGCCCACGTATACAGGAATGGGCGCCCCGCTCGGCCTCCAAGAATGGGCTAACAGTAAAAATGTGACTCCATCACGATCCTTGATAGGAGCAGGGACGACTGGTTCCGACATCCAACTTGCCGCGGGATGGACTGGGTACAAGATGTACACGAACCTCTATAATCTATATGACACAGTCGAATGGGCGCAAGCGACGGGAATGGTTTATGACGGATCATCCAATAACGTCAACAACGGCGTCTGGACATTCGTGGCGAATAGTGGTAATTATCCTGCGACGGGTCGTGACGGTTCTTCGTCAGGCGCCAATTACTGTTACGTGAACTTGAATCCTCATTGGAGTAACTACCCATATCCAGGATATTCTAATTTCTATACTTACCAAAATGGTTGGTGGCAGCAGATCTTTTCTTTGCCACGTGGCACGATCGTGGGTATGTGGGTGGCATATAGTTATCAGTTGCAACAAAACGGCTCGTATCCGTTCGTCGATCTTGCGTCAATTCAATCCTACCTTTCGGTCAATGGCACGGAAGTGTATACCCTCAACGCGATTCAGATGGGGGCCGATAACCAAACTCAAGGCCCCTGGATGAACGTCGCGCCGCAAGCCGTACCCCTATCTGTTATTAACTCGTTGAACGCGGCCAGCGGGGGAGCTTCCTGTCATATCAATTTCAGTATTGGTCTGCAATCCACCCAAAATATCGGGTTCAACCCGGAATCTAGTGCTATCATTTACTTCCATAACTGTCGAATATTCATAGAGGCCCTTGCACAACCAACACAGGCAGGACTTCAAATTGCATTTACCGGAGTAGGTGGTAATGGTGGAGCCAAGAACGCGATCCAGAATGTCGGATCGACTTATGGAACCGGCCAGTTGAATTTCTCGGCAACTCCATCCCCGTGGGTGGCTCTAGCTGGAACTAACTTGGATATCGTCAGCACCATCACGACGTCTGAAACCGTGCATTATCCCGGGGATAACCTGGAAATCGTGCAATTTAACATGTACCAGGTTATGTACGGGTCGCATTTCAGGAACACGCAAATAAGCCCGAGTGCACTAGCCGCGAATGGCACCATGTTTATCGTCGCGAACAACTCGAACGTGAATTGGACCACATACTTTTATGACCGGCCACCACAGATCACGGGCAACCAGCAAGATTATGCGAATTACATGTTCAACGGGACGAAACCCGCGGATTGGACGGTATATTCGGTACTTGACTCGGAGCCGCTGAATACTACCGCCAATCTCATTGGCAGAACAAATGGTAGCACGTTTATAACGATGCCAAAATCGGCAGCGGGATTTTATGGTTACTGGACAATTTCAGCAAGGTCTCGAAATTACGTGCAATCCATTTCAGTGCCATCAACTATCTACCAAGGTAAGCCCCTGAGGATCAATGGCACGATCATTTCAACGAACATGACCAACAAATATATCAGTTCGACGAAAGCAATGCTGACAATCTTGTTCCCGAACGGAACGATATGGACGAGTGCATCGAGAACAGCGCTCGCAATAAATCGCCAAATTGCATTTCCGGCCATCACGATCCCCACGACCGGTGTCAATTACGTTGCTGGCACTTACACGGCCATCTTGTCGTGGAATAACACGCGTTCCGGCTTGCCGCTCAATGAAAGCGGATATGCTGCACGCACATTCACGGTGCTTCATAATGCAACGCTAATCCCTCAATATAGCATTTATTGGAACAATTTAAACACGCAAACAGCATTGCCCATCCAATTGCGATACGTGGACACGAGCGGATCCGATATTTCTGACGCGCTGATCACGTTCATGAATTTTGATTCTAAGGGCCAGAATTTCACTCACGTTAACGGGTATTATAATTATCTGACATTTCTGAATTGTACGAAGGGTGCAAGCGGCTTGCGTTCAATCGTGATCACTGCGACCTCGCCCGAGTTCCAACCCGTGGTCTTGACTCTTCAAGTCGAGATCGTTCGTGCATCCAGCTTTACCATTGATCAATATCCTAGCGTTACCGCACAATGGAATGATAATTTCAGCCTCGTGTTGCATTACAACGACTCCGTGAACCACAACCCGATTGGCATCAAGAATAAGAACAATATCACGGTTACTTGGCCGCAAGAAGTTGGCAAATTTTGGGTTAACATGGCTCAAAATAACAGTGGAAAATTCACGCTCTTGTTCAACACGACAGGCACGCTGCCGAACACCATTTACACGGTGCCTATATCGATCAAGCAAGCCGGTTTCCAGAATCAAACAATCATCATGACGATATCGATCACGACACGAATGACATCATTGAATCTTGTACAAATACCGGATCTAGCATTCGGATCGTTGTTAAATGTATCCGGGACCTTCAAGGAAATCAGCTCGGGCAATCTTATTGCCAACACAACTGGCAAGATCCGTACATTCGCATGGATCATTAGCGGACCAAACTGCACGGTAACGATAGGTACTAATGGAGCCTTGCAGTTCACGTTAAATTCAGCATTATTAGCTGACCTTGGAAAATACACGATTCGCGTTGATGTCAAGTGGAGGGGTCAGCCATATTACACGAATTTAACGAGTACGCTATCATTCAACCTAGTCCAGCGTTCCTCGCAAGCATATGCCAGCAGCACGTTCGACACGAAATATTGGGGAAGTAATTTCACGATCCCGATAACCTACGTGGACGTGATCAATGGCAGTGCCATTAGTGGCTCGAACGTTCATATCACGATCCGGGCAACCTATCAAGGTACGTCTTTGACCGCCGTGAACACGAAAACGCAGATCTCTTATGGCAGCGGTACTTGGAACCTGAATTTCAACGCGACGCAATTCGGCCATCCAAGCATGATCCCTGGCTTTAACATAGTCATCTCTGTGAATTGGACTCGTAATAAAGCGCCATATTACGTGAACCAGACCGTAAGTTTCACGATCACCATCAGCCAAGCACCAACGTTCATTTATATCGTGGATCCATCAAAACAAACAGTGCCATCTGGCTATAATAATACCATCACGTTTAATCTCATCAACCAGCAGAGCGGTAAGGGAATTAACGGAATGCAGGGAAATATCACTGTGAAATCTCTAGTACTACCAAATAATGCAATCTTCAACCCGCTTTGGAGTATTACGTGGCCTCGGAATAACGGCAGTTACGTGCTCACCTTCAATATCACGAGCGCCTCGAGCGAAAACGTCGCGTTCAATCTTTCGATCAGCATGTCATTTTACGCAAGCATCGCCAATTACAGCTTCACGCTCATCAAGATTGCACCTGTTCCCCTCATTGAACTTGTCAATGTTGACCAGGTTTATCTTGGCCAGCGGATGAATATCACGGTCTTTTATCACTTGCAAGGCGTCACGTCAGGCATCCCAAATGCAAAAATTACGATGCAAGACGGGCCAAAATCAGGAAATTGGACAGGAACGGGTGATTTCACCTACAAATATGATGGAACGAGCAATTATAACATCACGTTCACGCCGTCATTCACAAATCGCCACGTGAACAAGACCGGCAGCTATTCCGTGTTCATCAATTGTAGCTCAAGCAAGGGAAATTCGCAGCTTCGCGTGAACTACGTGATAAATCCTATCCCGGATGCAATATCGGCTGTATATTTTAACAACGTGAATTATACGACATTGCCCACTTATAATGCATATATAGGTGATATCGTCCACTTGAGAGTGTCATTCAAGAACATTAACGGCTCCGCGATCCCGGGTGCCTCAGTTCACTTAACACTTGGCGCGTTCTCGACAATTCTCGCGCAGATAGGATCGAGCTTGAATTACAGTGTCGATGTTAACACAAATTCCTTCGGTGTAGGTCCTTTTATTTTCACGGTTTCGGCTTCTAAATTGAATTTCCAGCCCGCGAGCCAGCAAATCGAGCTCGTTATCCTAGCCGTGTCAACGTCCATCCAGTTCCTCTTGAATGGCACGAGCACGAGCACGATGACGCTGTATTATGGCCAGAAGATCAACCTTACGTTCGAGTACGAGGACACGCATAATGCCCTGGACATAACAAGCCCTTCCGTCTCCATCGTGCTAACAGGCGGTCATATACCAATCACGGGAGGGAATTTCACGAATGTTGGTACTGATTGGTTCGCGTTGATCTCGACGGTGAAGATCGGTGTCCCTGGCACCTATTCCATGACCTTAACCGCTGGCATCACGAATTACCAGACCGCCATTGCAACGTTTGTCGTCTCGATCTCCCCAATCCCGTCGAGTTTGAATGCTTACAACGCGAGTGGAAAACCACAGAGCAGTTATACGATTTATTGGGGTAAGACATTCAAAATGGGCCTCTTGTACACGACCGTGATTTCATCCAGCAACATTACAGGAGCTTCGATCGTCGTTGCTACTGCACTGATGTATGCTCCTGTACCCACGGGTATTTCCTGGTACAACTTCACGTTCAACTCGTCGAACATTGTTCCCAGCGTGTACCAGATTTCGTTATCCGCAAGCCTTGCTAACTACACATCGAGCACATCGTTGATCACGGTGAACGTGCTCCCAATTCCGACGAGTTTGATTGCATATAACGGGACAGTTCAAGCGACCTCGTTCGTGCAATTATTTGGACAGAATGTGACTGTCAAGTTGCAATTAAAGGATACCGTGAACGCGGGACAATCGATTTCAGGGGCATCGTGGGCACATGGCTATGGCGTTATCATCCCCGTGCCAAGTGAACCTGGAAATTACACCCTTCGAGTGAACACGACGAGCTGGACGAGCATCGGCATTGCACAATTTACCGTGACCGGATTAAAGGCCAATTATGCATCAAGCTCGGTAGTAATCACGATCAATGTCCTCGCTATACCGACAACGGTTAAAGTGTACATCAATGGCCGCGACCGGACCTCCACTTTGCAAGAGACCATCAACTTCCTGGACAATTTTAGCATCACTGCCAATTATCACAATTCATACTCTGGCACACCTATCACGGGAGCTTTGCTATCACTCGGATTCACGAACGCGACGGGTTATCAAAACTACATATTGCCGGCATCTGGCGGGCTTGGAAATTATAGCATGATATTTGATTCCGGTAAATTGGGTGCGGTACTTGGCAACCAGTACATTTTTTCGTTCTCCGCGAATAAATCCAATTATGTATCCCTATTTGCCAGGATTAACATTTTCTACAACCCAATACCGACAGCATTAAACATGACATATAACGGCACGAAGCTGGCACGTAGCGGGATTAAAAATTCGATCAGTGTCGTGTATTGCGATCGGGTTATCTTGGTCGTGAATCTCACCAGCTTCTTGCAAGGAAAAAATTTTACGTCAATGGATTCTGCCGTGGATATTTCCGCGATCGTGAACCAAAAAACAATTCAGGGAATGTATTCGTTGGTGCAGCATTCATTTATCATCAGTATCGACGTTAATAACACGATCTATGGAATGACAGCTGGTTTTACACATCAAGTCCTCGTGACTGGCGATGCCAGCGGGTATAAGGGTGATGCTTTCAATATCCTCGTGAATGTCCTGCCAATACCAACCAACATGTCGGTTTTCATCAATACAACCTATTACACGAGCTTCATGAGCAAGACCGTATTCTTGAAGAACACGTTGGTCTTCACAGTATATTACGAGAGATTTTATCATGGTTACGAGGCATTATCCCAGCTTGGAGCCACCGCGACAATGAGTTTTCAAAACGACACGACTCTCACGCAAATCTCTGCCCCGATGTCAATTATCTTGCTCCAGAGTTACTTTTACTTGATTTTCGTTCCTGACCTCAATACATTCAATTCTGGACTCAAGGATTTTTACATCACGGCATCCATGCCGAATTATGAAACGCAGCAACTCAAATTCAGCTTGAACTTGAACAAGGTCAACACGACAATGTCAGTGCTCGTGAATGGATTAACCCAGTCTCAACTCGACCACGTGACCCTCGGTAACACGATCAGCTTTTCCGTGGCATATCGCGAAACTGACACTGCCATGCCCGTCCAGGGTTCCACAGTCGAGATCCAATACGTAAACGATACGAACGGTAAAATCGTTACAAATGCTCTTGCGTTCAATTCAGGATCAGGAACATATGCCTTGAGCGGGAGTGGACTGGTGCTTGATCTGAAAACCTTCATCGCTCAGCTAAAGATCTTCACGATCACGGCGCAACATGATAATTATGAAGTACGTACCAGCTCTTTCATCGTTAGCATCCAGAGAATTCCCGTCTCGACGAAATTAAATGCTACTGGAAATGTCACGGGTGGTTTGACAATCACTGTGCAAGCTGGGCAAACTATCAACTTTCGCATCGATCTTTTCAATACATTGACAAACCTTTCATTCGTGGATATTTCTCATATCAATGTTTCTGTCACGCCGGAATTTACTGGTCAAGAAATTATGATGATTCCAGAAATCAAGAATGGTCAATTCACAGGTGTTTTTTACACGACATTAACAGCGCCGATGAATGCAAAAGGTTACACCCTCGTAGTGAAAGTCAACGTGACAAATCCCGTGCTCTTGCAGCAATACCAGTTCCAGACTTTCGCAATGTTCACAGTGGTCGTGTTCATCCCGCCGGGCCCGAATTTGTTACCGTATATAATTGCCTTGTTTATTGGTATCCTCGTCATAACTTCATGGTTTGTCCTCTACCACGTCCGGTTCAAGTACCCGGTGATGATTCGGAAGATCATGGACTTGAGACGTGCCGTGGCTCGAGGTCGTGATTCTTCCAACATCAATCGCCCGAAAGTCATGTCCCGTGAAGAAAACATTCTTGATCATTATGCAAAGATGATCAACGTTTACAGTTTCTTACAGTTCCGCTTATCGCGAAATCTTTCAAGGGCAAGGAAAAACACGCGAAAGATCGATGAAAAAATAGAAACCGAATGGGGAATAACAGCTCGTGAAAATCTGGAAAGAAACATTCTTAGTACCGAGTTGGTTGGCAATTCCACGCAAAATGTGGATGGAAAGATTGATGTGGTAAAAGGGTCAAATGAATTCGATGGACTCGCTGGCTTCATTAGCAAGAAGAAAATGTCAGCCAAGATGGAACCAAAAGAAACCTCGGAACAGAAAGGCGAGACCCATGAGAGCCTTTACCAGCAGCTCGTCCTTCTCGAGCAAAAGCGATTCAAGGCTGATCGCAACATCCAAGGTCTCGAGACAAAGCATAACAAGGGTATCCTTGACGACGATGAATTCAAATCCTACATGAACATAAACATCGCTGGATTGGAGAAGATCAAAAATGAAATTACCGCCATAAGGCGAAAACTAATCTCTGCTTGATCTTTTTCTTTTATTTTCCCATTTTCCGAGTTTCAAGGTAGCTTCACCCTTTTATGGAACATTACCATGGCAATTGATGAACCTGATTCCTTGTAATTCGCTTTTGGGCAAATCGCTTTTTTTCGATTTGGAGAGGATTATTAAAGGCAGTAACGTTTCAATAATTAGCATATCTAGATATGGCGATACACCGAAATCCACAAAAATTCAACGCTGGTGAATGATTTCATGGCTTCAGCTGCCCTCAAGAAAGCTCGCATAAAATGTCCTGCATGCCAACGTCTTCAAGACGTGGACATCCCCGAAGATATTTTTGAAAGAGTCTCTCCCTCTGGAATCGTGACCATTTCATTTAAAACTGATTGCGGTCATTATTGCCAAGCGTTCGTGGACAAGAATTTTCAGATACGCGGCGAGGCATGCGCCGATGTTTCATTGGATGAATTGAAAGAAGGGACGGAAACACCTGAAATGATTCGGGTGAGTGATCTCGTGGTCAAGTTAGCGTCCGAAGTTATAAAAATTAACGTGCAATATAGTGAAATAATAAAAAAAATAGGCGCACAAAAAATCGTTGACGCCTTGGAAAAGGCACTCATCCTCTGCAAAATACAAGATGCTATTACTTCCTTTGACCAATTACTTGCAAACATCACTGACGCGGGCGAGATGAGCTTTGCGGTTCAATTGCGAAAAGAAATCATGTGGCTAAATGGTCTCGTGAAAAGTCGAAATGGGTTTGATTGGTCTTCAATCGAGATGTGCTCACTACCGGAAATAGGAGAAAACGAATACGCCCACATGAAAGGCGTACAATATGAACGGCTTCAACAAATCTTCACCACGCTCGAGTTTGGCACCATCGAGCACGAATTATCTCAAGACGCCGTGGATATGAAAAAAACACGGCTTGTCGATATGTTAGACAAAATGATTTAATTAATACGAAATTTGGTTTATAACTAATCGTGAATATTTGCTCATTTTTCCAATCGTATTCATTCAAGAAAAAATGTTAATCGGATAATCCCTAAATTTCTTGAAAGTCTCCATCATGACAATTGCATTGTCTAGCTTGCAAGAATCCGTGAGATCGGTGCACGGGCTGAACATGAAACCACCACCTGGGGCGCCGTCATTCAAACATTTTTTAACCTCGGTAGTGATCTCTTCTGGCGAGCCATAAGGCAATAGCCTGCTGGAATCAATGTTGCCGACCAAGGAGAGCCGGTCACCATAGGTTTCCTTGCAATGCTTGAGGTCCATGCCTGCCACTGGTTCTAGCGATTCGTGAGCGTCAAGCCCTATCTCGATGAAAAATGGGTAATAAGGCTCGATGAAACCGTCACTGTGCATCATGACGAGTTTTTCAACTGCATGGGCTTTTTCTATCATCTTGGCGAGATGCGGGATGATGAATTCTTTATACATTGCCGGTGAAAGTATCGGTCGCCCCTTGTAAGCGCAATCGTCGGGAATTATGATGACCGGTGCATTCGTCTTGCAGAGAAAATCCATTTTCTTGTAGGCAGCGATCATGATGGTTTCGCAGATTGCGTGAAGGAATTGTGGATCCTTCCGGGCAAATCTTCCGATTGAATCGATGCCAATCGAACCGATGAGAGGTTCCATCAATAATCCAACGCTGGGAACTTCTAAAAACTCGTGCTCGATGCCCATCTCCAAGGACTTGTTAAATTCATCGACACGGCTTTCCGCGATCTCGCCAACCATATATTCCTCATGCCATTCTTCCCAGATTTTTCTTGTCTTCAAGAGCCCGTCCACTTGAAAGCCGTGCGGATGGCCCATCAAAGATTCATTTTTCACGAGCGTCCCGCCATCGTGCACGGCGAAATCCTTGTCAATTTGCTTGTATTTTTCATCAAGCTTTTTCACCAGGTCGCGATGGTGCTCGCCCCACGAGATCGCGGGGCCGGCACTACCACACCAGGAAGAGTCAAATCCCAATTTCTTGTGAATCGTGATGTCCTTGTTAGGCAAGATGATGACATCCTCGGGATCGATAATATCCCCGAAACGGTCATCGAACTGGCGCTCGAACTCGGGCATGATGCCTTGCACGAAACTGTACACGCGATCTGGCTCTTGCTCCCGCTTCAAAGAGGTGATGATGCCTTCGACGACATCCATGCTCATTCCACGCCCCGCGACTCGCCATTCTCAACTGCCAATTCTTCGTCTGTCGGGGTACGGAAAAAGATACGCACTCGCAACTGCAATTGTGCCCACGACGGTGAAACCAACTCCCCGAGGTCAATGCCAACGGCTTGGTTTTCGACGAAGGCTGGCTCGACCCGGGTACTCGCCAAGCCGGCATCCGAATCCTCGATCACGTCGATCACGGCACGCTCGATCCGTGCCAACGTGTCGGGCACGCGCGCCTTGACGAATATCGCTGCCAATAACATGCCGTTTTGCCATGTTTCGCCTCGGTCGATCGAGAGCTTGACATCCACAAGTTCATTGCTCGACGCCATATCCAGGGTGCATTTTCCAAAATAGGTAGCAAGCTGCCGCGCGTGAATTTCCCTTCCATCCGAAAACCATTCCCTTGGACAGTGATAGAGCAAGCGCAAGCCATCTACGTGATCCCACTTACCAAGCAATGGCAAGGAATCCATGGTGTCCTTGTCTGGATGGTAGATCGGGTCATTTTCCCAGCCAGCAATAGCCATATCAATCCTTGAAACCGATTCTTGCACGATCATGTCTCGCAAGCAACTGCAAAAATTCGCTTCATCTGATGTCTTGAAGAAATCGCCACGGACATCTGCCATCGTCGGCAGCGGATGCTCGCAGAACATCTTCGTGTCGGGGCGATAATTCACGGCAAAAGCGTTGAACACGGATCGCAAGTAGTGCCTAGTGTTTCCCCTGATGCCATAGGGCCAGGAATTGCAAAGCAAGAAAGGTTGCTGGCTGAAACCGCCGAAATCGAACCATTTTTCATCGAAATCTGATCCCGTGATTTGATACCCGTAATGTTCCGATAAATACAAGTTATCCTCGTAATCTTTCAAGATCCACGTTGCTTCCTTGGAATACGGGCTGATGATCCAGCATCGCAAGAGATGGATGGCGCCTTCCAGGGTTTCTTGAATCCAACCGAACCCACGGCCTCGACGCGGCAAACGGGACGGAAAATGCGGCACGCACGTGCCATCGCGAAGCGGTACGACCGGCGATAATGCCATCCCGGCCTCGAAAGCGCTTTTCACTGCATTCGCATAAGCGGATGCTTCCTTTATTACGCGTTCTGCATCAGGGTGCCCGGCGATGCTTAACATGTTCCCGGCTTGCGCTATGCCAAAGCTATTATAAGCATTGGTGGAAAGCCAATACCAATAATCTTGGATGTCCTCGACGCCGCCGGCAGGCAATAAACCCCGGTAAGGCTCCGCCTGCAGCTTGAAGGCCGGGAACTTTCTTGCATCGAGTGATTCTTGAAATGCGTTTCGTTCCCGCGAGATCCAATCGCAAGCCTTGATGGTGGAATCGGCATGTTGCTTGTACCACTCGATGTCGCCGGAAAGGCGTGCATGCTCCGCCATTGCCCACAATACAAACCCGTGATTTTGATTGTAACCCGCGCCACTCTCGTACCCGTTCGCCCCAAAAAAGACCCCATTCATGTCGTCATAATCCCCGAGCAAGCCCTGCGTGCCTTGATACTTGACGAAGACATCAAGCATCCTTCGCGCCTCGTCATACAAGCCGCGCTTGTCAAGATCCATCGCGATCATGCACACCTCATTTGTAAACGTGCCATACGCAAAGGATCCCACGCGACCGAACACGAGATCCGATCCGATCTCACGGTCGTTGGTCACGAGCACGTGATACACGTGCGCCTTGTAGAAGGCCGAAAACTCGTCATTTGGGACGTCGATCGAGGCCGATCCCGCGATCCGGTCTTTCCAGTATTCGATGACACGGTCTTTTTGCTCGCCGTAGTCGAGGCGGGCGAGCTGGTCGCGCACGATTTCCTCAGGCGTGGCGAGCAACGGGTACTTGAAGCGCAATTCTTTCGATTCTCCCGCGGGAATTTGCAAGGACAGCTCGATCGAGGGCATGTCGTTCGCGCCTTCGGTGACTGGCATGATGTCCGCCCCCGCGTCAACTATGAACGTGTATTCCGGTGCATTTTTCTTCCAGAAGGACACGGCATACCCATCCTGGCCATCAAGATTAGCAACTGCCAGGCGGGCGAGCATCGGTTCGGGTACCGCGAGATCATCAATGGTATCCCGCTCGCAAAAATAAATCACGAGATCGACCACGTGGTCATCGTCGCTGATGTTGGAAAGCACGAGTTTCTCCAGGATGACGACGTCGGCATCTCCTTCCGGCAAAACTCCGGCCTGTATGCCGTTCACGAGCGTGGCGAATGCTTCTTGCATGACCTCGACGCCGCCCGGTAATCCCCAGGTCGTCAACAAAACTGGCAAATACCCGTCCATGAGCTTGCGGTCCTGCATCGTTCCGGTCAAGTTATACCCTGCCGGCGCGCCGTCGACTGATATCATCTTCCCGATTTTCGAAAACGTTTTACTCCAGTACAAGCGTGGCGTGTCAGGTCCTTGAACTTTCTTGATAAACTTGTTACCCGTGTAAAAATTTCCCGACGTGGTCACGGCACATTTTGCTCGAGCACCTTCGCACCCCAGCACGAAGTTCATGGGTTGCTTGCCGATGAAATTCCCATTCACGCGGGAATACTCTTGCTCGGGCAATTCGAACAATCGTTCATAGACAGTCTTGCCTTGCAATGATGGATGCTCCGCGGTATCGGGCTGGCTCCCGCAAGTCTCGATCTGCCTCGCTATGGTCGTGGACACTGCCTCAGCCCAAGACATGGAGTTGTCCTCACCTCGCACAACCACGTGAAAATCCGGGAGCAAGATGAACCCGCTTGCCTTGAGGTCGTCGATCGAGAACGTGAACGTTTTCTTTCCCGGTATCCACACGGTCACTTGCGTCCCGTCGAACGAGGGTGGTTCAAGACCTGGACTCGCGAAGATCGGCACGGGCGTTTCGAACGTGCAGCTGACTTTCATGTCAGTGACCGGCTGGCCCTTGATCGAGAAATACCCGTTCCAAATGGATGTCGTGAAATTTTCCTGGTCGATCCAATCGAGGTCAGCACCGATCGAAAAACGGGATGGCATGCAAGGCGTCGTCGTGTAGATCTTGACATCCTTGATCTTGGCCAGGCTAACGATTTTCGAGTTGAATTGAATTCGTAATTTTAGAGTTCGCCGGAACGTGGGTTGATAGTCTTTTCCCGCGAGTGCCTTGAACGTGAACGAAATGGCGAGCGGCACACCTGGATGTCGCTTGCTAAAAATGTCCGCAGCTTTCCAACTTCCATTATACCAGTCATCTTGCCCTTTCCAACCGGATTCGCCCGAGCCACCGGTTTCTTGCGACCGATTTTCAGGCCAATTATTTTTCCAGTAAAAAATTTTCGTGATCAAGGGTTGATTGCCTATATATACGAAGTTTGGTTCAAAAAAGATATGTACCATCGAGATGTCCCTGGGATCGGCCCAAAAGAAATCGATAAAGTCCTGATCCTCGATTTCAAGGACGTGATCGCAAAATCGGGTGACTTCAAGAAGTGGAGGCGAAACAGCGTTCATGAACGTAACTTGGATCCTAGGCACATAAATTCTTAGCTGAGTTATTCCATTTTCATAGATAGATAATTGAAAATTAACCATTATTTTCAAAAATATAATTTAACGACAATTTCTTGAAAATTCTGTGCAAGCTCTCGGATAAGCTTGAAGCACCGATGCCAATCTCGGCAGCGAGTTCACGCAACTTTACAACACGCGGAATTTCAAAATATTTTTTTCTCATCGCCATTTCCAAGATAGTTTCTTGCGTTTCTGTAAGTATCAATGACATATTAACGGGACCGATATACTTGATATTCACGGAGAAGCATTTTTCATTCAACCTTGATAAGAAATCGTCAACACTTCCTCGTTCCGTGATCAAGTCCATGAATATCTTGAAGATAACGGGCTTTTAAAACTCAAAGCGAATTTCATTTTTATTTGGCAAACGCTTAAATATAATCTCAAAACAAGGAGGTTGGACGCTCGTCGTTGGAGCGCGCCAGCAATCTTAGAATATCGTGATGCAGGTGTCGAAAATGTACAATAAAGTCATTCTTGCAACAGATGGGTCGGAAAATGCGATACGCGCCGAGGCCAGGCTGATCGAGCTAGCGAAAAATGGAAGCATTGCGCAAATCGTGGTTTTTCACTCTATCTTGCACAAGCTAGAAACGCAAATTTCGATATCATCAAATGAAGCAAATTACATGCTCGGTCCAATGGAAGGCATTTCCTCCGAACTATACACGAGCATGAGAACGGAATTGGAAAATGCCGGGCAAGCAATATTAGATGAGGCCAAGAGGGCGTTCGATGCGGAGAAGATTCCTGTCGAAACGCGATTGATAACGAATTTTTCCCCGGAACAATACATTTCCACCATGATCGAGGAAGAAGGATTCGATCTCATCGTGCTTGGATGCAGGGGCAATCATTCGCGGATGAAGGAGATGTTTCTTGGCACGGTTCCGACGCGGGTCTTGCATGCGACGTTGTGCGACGTGTTGATTGTTCGATGATTGGAGTAAATAATTTTCAACTGATGTCCTTCTCGGAAAGCTTTGAAACCCCCGTGAGTTTCTATTTTTTTCCTTATAACTTGATCCAAGTAAGTTGAGGTTTATTAACATGAATCTCACTACTATGAAAGTTTCGGATTAGCCAAGATCCAATATTATATCATAATTCAGATCGTCTTGGTAATATGGAAGCACGAATAACAAAATATTCGCAATTCACGCGAATTGATTACCTATTATTGCCACAATTTTCAAATATTCGTCTAACGGGTAAAACAATGTGAGGTAATAAACAAGAATGGAGGCTAGGCTGATGTACAAGCGAATTCTCGTCGGTTGGGACGGGTCAAAGCAAAGCATCAAGGCACTTGAAACTGCCGTCAGGCTCGCAGAACGAGATGGTTCAGATCTTTTCGTGTTCCACGCGATCCGGCATCATTATCACCTCCCGTTCATCACGATCGCGCCAACAATATCGTACATGGCACCATACTATTATTATAGCGGCGACTCGCAGCTCCACGAGAGCTTGATAGCCGCCGGAAGTGACTTGCTAGATGAGGCTAAGAGACGCGTTCATGAAATGGGCCTTGATCTCCACGGCGATTTGGATTTTCACCTGGAGACAGATCTACCACCTGCAGAATACGCCGAGTATTTTGCACGGGAAATGGACGTGGACTTGATCGTGGTTGGATGCAAGGGCCATCACTCTCGAACCAGGAGCGCCTTGATAGGAACGGTGGCAGGAAAGTTGCTCAATGACGCGCCGTGCCAAGTGCTTATCGTGGGGTAAATGTTTTTACCTATTTCCATGAACATGAAATTTTCCCAGATTCTGTTTCTTGTGTTATTTTTCTTGATTGGCAAGGAATAAAACGGCTTAATTATCTACTCGTTTCAATATTTCTCGTGCGAGAAATCTTGACACGTTTGGGCTCACGGCTTCACCTATTTGGTTTCTTTTTTCTATGTAATTCCCGACAAAGTTGAAATAATCTGGAAATCCTTGCAACCGTGCAAATTCACGTATGGTCAATTGTCTATTATCAAACGGGTGGATGAAGGTCGATTTTCCCATGACAATCGGTGCGGGTTCAAATGGAAATAATCGAACCCAGGTGTTCTTCATTTTACCACCAGACCCCTCGAATCGGACGAGGCCGTGTTTCCAGCGCAAGCGTGATACTTCTTTTTCCTTGCCTTCGGGGGTGCCAACGAACTCGTGATCCGGAATGTCGTTGATATCCGATGGATTGGGCAAGTCGCCAATTGCATCGAGCACCGACACGTAGCCCCCGTGCGCATCGCTGTCGAGATTTTCTCCATCCATCATGTCATCTCCCCCGTCATGCTCGGCATCGATTTCAGCATCCACGGGGATCGACGTGACATGCTCGTGGCGGTTGTAATCGGGAATTTCCTTGGGTTCCCCGAATTTCATGTTCGAGATGAACACGCGCGGGCGTTTTGATGGCGATCCGAGTTTCTCGGCTCTAAGCACGTTGAAGTAAATCTTGTCATAGCCAATCCTGCGCAATTCATCCTTTATATATCCTCGCAGCTCGCCGTCCGCTATGGCTGGCACGTTTTCGATGATGAACCCAATTCTCGGGTCAAGATCGCAAATATAATCAATTGCTTCTACGGTCAAGTTTCCCGGCGGGGAGTAAAATCGTTCCCAGAGATTTTCAATGCGCTTTGCATTCGCATCCGAGAAGCCTTCGCAAGGTGGTGAAGCGAGGACAATGTCTGGCCGTTCACCAATGAACCGGGAAAAGTCGAGGCCGATCACGTCCGTGATGTCGGCGTTGAGCACGTTGCCCGTGATATTCAGCTGGTAACTCTGGCACGCGAGCTTATCGATGTCGATGCCCCCGAGGGGCCTGAACCCGGATTCCTTGAACCCGATGCTAAACCCGCCACATCCGCAAAACAAGTCGCAATACGATAGCGGTGTTGTTGCTATCATTGTCAAGTGTTTTGAGCATTGCCAGTTAATCTGGTTTACTTGCTCCATTCCACCTCCTTTTTTTGATGCTTCTATATACTTAAATACTTCCTCACGGGAAGATTCAATTGCTTCTTCGGAAGCTATGCTTTAACTAACAACTAGAGGCGAGAATCATTACATGCTACATCCTTGTCGTTGCATCCGCGCCAGCGTACAAGTTTGAAGTAAAATATAAACTATTTTCTTTTTTACGATGCAACCATGGTTACATGGTAACCATTAACCATGGTCAATCTATGCCGTGTTTCTCCAGGTTATTTGATGGCTCCTCTGGAAAAACTTCGATGGTTTCCACGATGTAATCAATTTTGTCCCGATATCGCTTGATTCGGAGAGGATCCATGATTATCACGATGTAATCCAGTTGTTCTGAGCATACATCGCAAGTTCGATTTTTGAACTTAATCTATTTGACAATTACAACAACACGATCACGGTGTCCATATAGCGACGCCGATGAATGTATCGGCACACCCGTAGTAGAGAAACCACTTGTCGTGGAAGTGAACGAGCCCTTCGGTGAACGTGGTACCCGCTTCATATTGACCCGTCACTTCATATTCCGTTTCTGGTTTAAAATACGGGACATCCAGCCGGGCGATGAGCTTGGTTGGATGTTCCTTGTCGAACAGCGCTTGTCCCCCAGCATACACATTTTTCGAAACCCTTGAATCCCCGCGGGTTGCATGATTCTTCCCGTTGTACAACACCACGATGCCGCGGTCGGTGAGTAACGCTGGTGGGCCTGCTTCCGTGAGCTGGCTGTCGAAATATCCCTCGCGAGGGCGCATGACGATGGGGCCCCGATTCCAGTGAAACAAGTCCGGAGAGCTAGCCGCGTGCAATGCGTGTTCACCCCAGTACATCCAGTATTTACCGTGAACATTGGCGGCGATCAATCGCCCATCATCTGCTAGCCGAGTCAGGATCGAGCCTGACTTCGTGCGCCAGTTCCAGGGAACATCCAGCCTGGATAACATGTGCCCGTGTTTCGTCCACGTCACCAAGTCCTTGGACGTGGCGATGGCGAGCCGCGGGACGACGTTGTTCCATTGAGTATATGTCATTGCGAACTCGCCGGTCTCGGATTCAACGCAACGTGGGTCCTCGCAGCCGCCGTGCCACTCGAATTTTTGTTGCGCGTCGGGTGCGGGAAAGAGAACCGGCGTTGGGGCACGATCGAACGTCACGCCATCGGCACTCGTGGCGTCGCCGATTCGTGACGTGTGATGGCCCATTTGCATCTCGCCGGAGTCATCCTCGGCACGGTTGAGCACGTGAATCCTGTTATCCTTCACGATCGCTGCCGGATTGAACGTGTGTAATGCTTCCCATCGCACCGGCGCGTTTCTCATCGGGCAATTAAAAGTGGATTCAGGATCAGGATCTATGACCGGATTACCCTCGGAAGGGCGAATGAAAGGACCGAGCGCCCAATCGGGAAAATCATTCTGGTTGCTCATCGAACTTGATTCGTCCTCGGTAAATAAAAACGTTGATCTTCACGTCTTATGCAACAGCCAGACAGCACGCTTTTCATTTTTATGTTGAACCCCCGTCTATTTCGTTTCCTTGGCCATGGCGGCATGTTCCATCATCACGCACGATCCGGTCGCCTTCGCGCAAGCAGCATCATCCGGGCTGGTGCTTTCGCGTATTATTTCATCGATCTTACTGATGAATTGACTCAAAAAATAGTCCCAATGATCGAATTAAAGTGTGGACTCAATTTTTTAAGCACTGTGGCGGGAACCTACTTGTTAAAGAATAGAATAAGCTACTTGGAAGGTATTGCTGACAAAAGTGATTAAACGAATAAAGCAAAATGAAGATGATCGGAATATGCCCATTGATTTTGGATTTACCCCGGAACAGGAAGAACTACGAGCTTCAGTGCATGATTGGTGCCAACAAGAAATTGCCCCCTTAGTTAACGAAATGGAAGAAAAAGAACAATTCAACAGAGGTCTCGTTGCCAAGTTTAAGAAGCAATTTCTAAACATGTGGATTCCTAAGGAGTACGGAGGAACGGACGCGGATACAGTCGACATTTGCATCGTTGCAGAAGAAGTTGCCTACACTTGTGGGTCTTGCTTGACCCTCCTCGAAGTCTGCGGGTTAGGAACCTTGCCAATTGTCTTTGGTGGAACCGAGGAGCAAAAGGCGATTTTCCTTCCCCCCATCGCGAATGGAGAACATTTTTATGGTTTCGGCTTGACCGACGAAGGCTCGGGCTCGGACGTTGCAAACATGAATCTAATCGCTGAAAAGCAGGGCGAGGATTACATCCTAAACGGCAAGAAACGACTAATCAGCAATTGTGATATAGCTCACGCCATCACAGTCTTTGCAAAAACAGATCCCGCCGAAGGTGCCAAGGGAATAAGCGCATTCTTGGTGGACCTTGGCACCCCAGGATTTACGATTGGAAAGCGGATATGGGGTTGGGGAATCAAAGTACACCATACAAACGAGCTAGAATTACATGACTGCGTAGTTCCCGCGGACCGGTTGATTGGAGAAGAAAACCGCGGGTTCCTTTATGCCATGAAAACCCTCGACAGGACCCGCCTGGTATTGGCTGCAGGCAACGTGGGAATTGCTCGGGCCGCTTTCGACGTCGCAGTAAAGTTTTCGAAAGAAAGGGAGGCATTCGGTAAACCCATATCAGAAAACCAAGCGATCAGCTTCAAGCTCGCCGAGTTGGCAACCGAGATTGAAGCGGCGCGTCTCCTGGCATACAAGGCTGCCTGGATGGATAATCAAAAGGTTCGACACACGGTACAGACATCGATGGCCAAGTGGTACGCATGCGAGTTGGCAGCAAGATCTGCAGAATCCGCCGTGAAAATCTGCGGGGGTTATGGATGGAGCAAGGATTACCCGGTCATGATTCACCTTCATGATGCATTAGGGTTTATTAATGCCCAAGGAACGTCAGAAATTCACAAAATGATTATCTCCAGGTCTTTATTTGAATAACTCCTAAGCAAGTAATTCATTTCTATCCCGTAGGGGAATGTGTCTCGCCCGGCGCGCCGGATGAGTCCCTACCCCTACAGGTTTTTTCTAAAGGCTTACACGTTGGATGGTTCAAATTTTGTGAAAAAAGAAGAAAAAATTCCTAGCGGGAAAATTGGGTAAAAATATTACATTAATTCATATTCCGTGGCAATCGAGACGCCGCCACCACCGCACAACGTGGCCATGCCTCGTTGCACTCCACGTTTTCTCATCTCGTTAATGAGCGTGACAACAAGCCGCGTGCCGGTGCAACCAGTAGGGTGACCAAGACCGATGCCAGAACCGTTCACGTTCGTTATCTCGCGATTGAAACCGAGCAACCGCTCGCATGCGACGTATTGCGATGCGAAGGCCTCGTTCACCTCGATAAGGTCATAATACGATATCTCGTGGCCGGTGCGCCGCAACAGGTCCTTGACCGCGGGAACTGGTGATTCGCCCATGAGCTCGGGCGCGCAACCACCCATGCCGGCTCCCGTGATCTTGGCGAGGGGTTTTATGCCCAGCTCATCTGCTTTCTCCAAGCTCATGATGACCATCGCGGCGGCAGCATCGTTGATCCCGGAGGAGTTACCAGCCGTGACAGTGCCCGTGCCATCGAACACGAACGCGGGCTTGAGATTGGCGAGTTGCTCCATTGTTATTCCTTTGCGGAAGTGCTCGTCCTTGGTCATGATAACAGGATCGCCTTTTTTCTGCGGAATCGCGACGGGAACGATCTCGTCCTCGAATCTTCCTTCATTCGTGGCTCGTTCTGCATTATTGTGACTGCGGAGCGCGACCTCGTCTTGATCTTCCCTGGTGATTCCATATTTCCTGGCGAGAAATTCCGCGGTAAGTCCCATGATATAAGGCTTGCCCCGCGCCCACTCTTCAGGGCCATCTTCTGGATACTTTATGACCTGGGATCCCACGTGAAGGCCGGCCGACAAGGCATCGACCATTGGTTTGTCCATGTACCTTGCGCCCCAGCGGGCATCAGGAAGTATATATGGTACGTTGCTCATGGATTCAACGCCGCCCACGAGGTCGACTTCGGAAAAACCCGCTTGGATCTGGAACATTCCGCTCACGATTGCTTCCATGGCCGACGTGCAGACCCGGTTCATGGTAACCGCCGGCACGGAATCTGGTACTCCTGCCAATAATGCTGCCACGCGTGCAACATTCAATGCATCCCATGGCTCATGGCAGTTTCCAAATCTCACATCCGTGAGGAGTTGAGGGTCAAGATTGGCCCGGTTTAATGCTTCTTTCATGACGATTGATGCAAGGTGATAGGCTTGTAAATCCTTCAACGAACCTCCAAATGATCCTATGGGGGTTCTGCACGCAGAGACTATGACCACGTCTTTTAACATTTGCATTGTCATTATTTAATCATCCTACATGTAATCTCGCGAAAAATCTATCCTTGAATAGCTGCATGGAAATTGATCAATTAAGTGTTCACGATGTATTCGGAAAAAGACATGGATCGGATCACGGTCACGATCCCGAAGAATTTTCTCGCCGAATTCGAGCGATATTGCAAGGAGCACGGTACCAAGCGATCCGAGGTTGTTAGAGACGCGTTGCGCGAATTCTTGAAAAACGAGGCCACCAAGCGCCCTGAAAGCTTCGAGGATGGCTTTCTCATCATCGCGTTCAACCATCACCAGCACGGGTTGCTCGATGAGCTCACGGAATTGGAACACAATGCTGGCATCGAGCTGCATTCGACCATGCACGTCCACGTATCCGAAGAAAATTGCGCGGAAGTTATCTCGCTTCACGGTCGAGTGAAAGAGGTCATGATATTCGTGGAACAAGTCAAGGCATTGAAAGGCATCTTGTTTTGCGAACTCGTGCCCTTGTACATCTTCCCAAGCGAGGATGGGGGCGATCATTCCGGGCAGGGTCACGTTCACGAGGACTGAAGCACGCGCGAAGAACTTGTTCCGGCTTCTGGACATTCTACAATTGGGGAAAAAAAAGCAAATTTACTGGCTATTGCTCGTGTTCGATGACATGCGCTTTCGGATTATCCCCATGAACACGAATACCATGAGGTGATACACGATGCCAAAGATAATACCCAAGGCAAGTGCCACGGAACTCACTATGCCCGCGATCCACGCGATCATGACGAACCCGTAGGGGATATTGAGCACGATGCTGAACACGAGCCCCGGATTATACTTCCTTCGTGCCACCGCGGCGCCGATGTGCGTGAACCCGTTCACCGTGGTCATTGTGATCATCACGAGCGGGAAAGCTAAAGAGAAGGCCCCGAGCAGGTTGAAGACGATGGTGGCGCCCCAAACGAAGGCTACGTTGATGACAAACGCGTGATTTTCGGTTAGCGGCACGTCCTCTGATTTGCCGTGGGTCAAAATAGCGTTCATGGTTTCGCGGAACTTTCCAGGGTAGACATATTCCTCGAACTGGTGTAGCATGTAAAGCGGAAGGTTAAACCATGCCCACCAGTACACGTTCGCTGCCACGCCCCCGAACAAGAGTGCCACCATGAGGGCGATGATGATAATTCCAGCCACGGTGCCGACTTTTGGCCAATTTCTGATTTTTAATGTCATTTTGATTCGCTCGTCTATCCACGCTTTTTTTTTTAAAAATGGATCTGGTGATACGGTTCATAGAAGATAATACCGTGCAATGATTTGCACGTGTAGTTAAAAAAACCATCCGAGTCAATCTCGACCTAGCGCAATTCAAACTATTTCTTCTTTGGTATTCAGAATTCGCAAGGAACACCTTATCAACAGTTCTCAGATATCTTCGATAAGTTTTTCGCGGTGACATGATTTTGGTGAAGTCTTTTATCAAAATGTCGTTCCTAATACGACCCGGTGGGACGTGCGCTCGTATTCATGATCTTGGCACCATCGCTGATGTTCACGGGAAACACTTTCCCTCCTGCGCCTGCGATTGCCTCGGCAACTGCATCCCTTGTTTCCTCCGCATCGCATAGAGCGAACATGGTGCCACCGAAGCCGCTACCATTGATCTTCGCTCCAACCGCGCCTGCTTCAAGTGCTGCCGTGACCATGGCATCGATTTTATCCGTCGAAACATGCGAATAATCCCGTAAATAGCCGAAGTGCTGGTTCACGAGATCCCCGATGATCTTGATGGAGGGTTTTTTCGACTTGAAGGCAGCAAGGGCTTTTCTCGTGATGATGCCGTTCTGCAGGTTCGCATAGACCAAGGGATAATCTAGCTGCAACTTCAAGCCGGACGTGGCATTATCCATCACAAACTTCTCGTTGCAATATTTTTCATCGGTTATCGAGAAACCCTTGCGGATTTTCATGACTCGCGCGACCTGGGTCTCAACGCTCGATCGAAGGCGTTTCAAGTCGTCCACGGTCTGCTTTTTTTGCTCTGAATCCGCCAGGACGATGAACATATTCTTGGGCACCGGCAATTTCTCGACCGTGAAATCGTGGCGGACGAACAAGATGCCTCCGACGCTGCTTGTCACGTGGTCCATGAAACCGCCTGCCTCGCCAAATTCACCGACCTCTGCCTGGTTCGCCCACCTGGCACGCTTGAAAGGATCGACCGGCTCGGTCGAAAACAAGTGCACGAGCAAGTTCAGCCACGCCACGACGAGGGCGGAGGAGCTCGATGCCCCCGCGTTGATCGGCAAGGTGCCCGTGATGCACGCCGTGAAACCCTTGGTCACGACTATACCCTCTCTCGCGAGGCCATTGATCGATGATGCCATGTAATCTCGTTTGCCCTCATATGGGATCGGGATGTTGAGATCGATGGCCCTGGTCTCGTTAATATCGGGCATTTCGATGATGATCTGTGCATCATCCGGCTCGTGAAATCCCTTGAATTCGATATAAATCCCGAGATCGATCGATGCGGCAATTACAGGAAATTTGAGGTAATCCTGGTGCTCGCCAAATAAACAGATCCTGCCTGGCGCAAATGAGACCATGCCCGGCTCGATTTCGGTCATAATTGGTGCCTGTTTTCAAATTCTGTGCTATTAGAGAATCGCCTTGAGAAATCATTTCGGGTTTTTCGGTCCTTGATATTTTTCTGCTGGACGCCGATTATCAAACATTTTTCACAAGAATGGTTCAAAAAATCGCAGATTTTGTTTCCAAGTAAAAAAAATGATATATATATATGGCGTGTCTAAAAACGCTCATTTCATGCTTTTCCGGGGACTATTCATCGTCCTCTTCATCGTCCTTGAACGGAATCGAGGTTTTCTGGATCAAGTCAACGAGGTCACCAGGCTCGTATGTTTTTCCGGAATTGATGATGTCCCGTGCCTCGTCAACGCGGCCAAGCACGTTCCAGAGAAGAACACCCCTGACGACATTTTCAGACATGTAATAAATCACGCCTTGTTCTAGCTCTTCCTGCCAATCCGGGACGATATCCAGCCCCGGGTTCGTTTCGCCGATTGCTTCGTAACCGAGATCGAACAAGTCCGAGTAGAAAAACGGCAGATGATCGTACACGGTCTTCTTGCCCGCCATGTTTTTTCCCGCGACCTCGCCGCTAGAGTTGGCGTTGTCCTCGTGCTCGAATCGCATGGGAACGCCGAGCGCAGGGTTGGTCATGCACGCGACATCGCCTGCCGCGAAGATGTCTTTTTTTGAAGTTTCCAGGTATTCATTCACGATGATGCCATTGCCAATTTCGATGCCTGCTGACGCGGCAAGGCCGGTCTCCGGGATGATGCCAAGGCCAGCAACGATAGCATCGAACGTCAGCTCGGAACCAGCGTTAGTTTTCACGGTGAATCCACCGTCCAATTTTTCAACGCTAGTCACCGCCTCTTCAGGATGGAGTTCGACGCCTTTCTCTTGATAATATTCACTCAAGTGGAGCGACAAGCTTTCAGGAAGGATTTGTCCACACAAGCCTTTTTCGAGGAAGAGCATCGTCGCTTTTTTTCCGTTCATGGCGAGGGCGGCTGCAATTTCCGATCCAATGAATCCTCCCCCGATCACGCCAAAGTTATTGCATTCGTCGGTCAAGGCTCTTAATTTCAAGTAATCATCTGCCGTGCGATAATAAATGATGTCCTCGACATCAATCTTTAACTTCCGAGGCGTCCCGCCGGTTGCCAAGAGCAGCTTTCCGTACTTGTATTCCTCGCCATTGTCATCTCGGACAAGTTTCTTGTTGGCATCGAGCTTCGTCGCCGTGGTCAACAAGTGGAGATCAACGCCAAGATCCGCGGTGTCTCTCCCTATTTCATCATAATCGATATCTTTCCAGAGTCCTTTCGACAACGGGGGCCGGTCGTAGGGTTCCTTGTTGTCTTGCGAGATCATTCCGATGGTTCCTTCGGGATCGATCTTTCGGATGGCTTTCGCTGCCGAATCCCCCGCCATGCCGCCACCTATTATTAAGTACTTGTAAGTGTTCACCATTGTGGTTTTCACCTAACTCCATCTTCTTGCTTTCTGGGATATATTAATTTCGCAATTGAATCAGAAATGACGGAAATCTCTTCTCTGCACCCTTCCGGGAAAAAAATAATTATCAAACTTCATTATTGGAAAAAAGTTCTCGTCAAAAAAGGAAAAGAATGGCGCGGATGGAGGGATTCGAACCCTCGCAGGCTTTCACCCACTGCCTTAGCAGGGCAGCATCGTAACCACTAGATGACATCCGCCCGCCATGGAATTCCCGAATGAATCCAGGGATCTATCACGCTTGTTCATACTTACAAGCCTAGTATTTCTAAAAAAATTATCGGAAAAACCTCGAAATTCCCGTCGCCTCCCTACCGACCAACGCGACGTGAAACATGATGACGGAATCGAGGAACGTGGCGATATACAGCCACGACAACGCGACGATCATCGAGGCATTCCTCGTCCACCGGAAACTGGTGGATGGCATACGCGATATAACGGCTGAAAAGTCGAACCGGACCGCCGTCAAGAAGCTCGGCGAGTCCTTGAACGGGCGATCCTTGAACGAGGCAACGGACGACGATTATCTCCGGTATCTCTCGACGAGGCGATCGCATCCCAACAGCTTCAACAACCAGCTTACGGTCCTGTCAAAATTCAGGGACTTTCTCGGGTTGCCACGCCTCGCGGTGAAACGCATGAAAGCACCAGAGCATGAACGGATCGATATCGAGAAAGAACGCGCACTGGCTGATGCAATTCTCGACGAGGCGCAAGGCGACAGCGATAGAGTCGTCATCATCCTGATGTCCTATGGCGGGCTGTGCATCGAGGACGTTTGCAACGTGAAGCGGCGAAACTTCACGATTCACGAGTCGTGGGTGCAGCTTGATTACACGCGCTTGAAAACTGGCGTCAAGGCATCGGTCACCTTCATCGAAAAGGCGGGCATCATCACCCGGTACTTGTGCGAGCACGATTTTCCCCAAGAGTCGCACGTGTTCTTTTCAAAAACGGGAAAGACGGCGCATCACCCGCTGCAAGCAAGCGGCGTGAGCAACATCGTGAAGCGGCTCTCGACCCGTGCGGGCATACGATGGCATCCGCACATGTTCCGCCACCTTGCAGCGACGGAACTCGCCGTGCGGGGCGATAACAAGTTCGATCTCGATAACACGTTCGGCTGGAAGCATTCGACGAACACGGCATCTATCTACGTGAACTTGGCGAATAGCGACACGAACAACAAGCACCTGGAACGCGCTGGCATCAAGCCAAAGTCAAAAAATGGAGGCCTTGTAAAAACGTGCTGGAAATGCCATATGCCAATCGGCACGGGTGACCGGTGCGAGAACTGCAACACGCTCCTTAACCCGCGAAAAGCCATCATAGAAGAAAAAAGGAGCAAGAATGACGAGATCGCACTATTGAAAGCGCAGATGGAGACAATGATGAAACAAATGTCCGACCTTCTGAATGGCGGACTTTGCCATGAACCTGAAGACCGGAAAACTGCGCGGGGTGATCAAGATGAAAGTAATGTGCCTATTCTTGATGCTAATTTATCTATAACCAAAAAAAATTTGTCCACTAGGTAATATCAGTCCTCAAGAACATCCATGCGTGTTTATCTCTATTATCTTCTAATTCCTTGGCTTTTTGGATGTGGCATTTTTCATAAAATGCTTCATGTTCGCCTTTGCTTGTTTCCAATGTAACATAACGGCCGTTAGTTATACTCCTTAATATAATTCTTACACGCTCTACTTTCTAATGACAAGATATTTCTCAATCAAGCACGAATTATATATGTTCTAAGTGGATTTCGTTGAAATTGCTTGAATATGATTGTATATGAGAATTATTCGTTGCATCTTGCGCAAATCTGAAAATATAAAACATAACTACATTAACATTTATTAATTGAAATCTAATTATTCCTTTCGTGATAGATTTGTTTTGTCATATCTAAAGTTATTTTCTTTTTAACCAAATGTTAATATTCTCGGTTTCCAGCAAGATATATATGCGCGTGCAGAAACATTATCAACAGAGATGCTTAAAAAACATAAACATTTGCGATGGCATTGGCAATTCCGTTGTCAAACACGGGTAAAAGAGTGAAAATTAAGCATGCCGGAACAAAAACGAAGAAACGGCCGGAGTAAAAACAACTCATTAACTGAGGCCAGCATGGTCGAGTTATTCATTGAAAATGAAAAAAAGAAGGGTCATTCAGTTCTTTACGCAAAAGAAATTAAAATATACCAAAAAAAAATCGACTTAATTGAGATATCGAGAAAAAAAGGGTCTGGAATTGGCGATGCAATTGGTATCGAATTTAAAATTAGAGATTGGCAGCGTTGTCTAGTGCAAGCTAAAAAGAATCGTGTTCTTTTGCCGTTAAACGCTATAGCAATTTGGCATAGCCATTGTATGTCAATAGATGTCTCCTATCTTAAATCGACAGGTATAGGGCTTATATCGGTTTCTGATAGTAAAAATAGTTGGATTGTCAGACCAGCAAAAAGTAAATATGTAGATGAGGGAATACACAAAAAAATTCGAGCCAATATAATTTCGGAAAACGAAATGCTGCAAAATTCATTTGAGATGGAAAATTGTTTATGACTGGCGTTTATTACTGGATGCAGCATCAATTCGAATTAGACCTGTTAAAAGAGAACTTGAAAAATAGCGCTTGCACAGGTTTTCACATTCCGAATGATTTTTTCGATAATCCAAAGACGAAAGCAAGTCTGAAAGAGAGTTTTGCATTGCTTGGAAAAGAAATACAATTAGATTTTGATTATGCTTCCAAATTGCGGCCGTCCCTGTGGCCATTGGATTCGATGCTAGAACGAACGCAAGAGGAAAAAGATTTAAAAAAAGCGAAGAGTGATTTGAAAAAAAAAGAAGAAATGATTTTTTCTTTAAAAAAGATGCAACTCATATCTGAATGTCAGACATTCGTCGATAGTCAGTATGCTCAATATCAAGAGGTAGAAACATTTTTAAATCAACCGGAATCCTGCTTAAACCCGATTGAATCATTATTATTTGATAATGCATCCCCCAGTATCTCATTAGGGCCATTCGATTTTCCATTCATTCCTCCCCTTCCTCCGTATAATCCCGAGAAGAGAGATGACCTAATCGAAATCGAGAATTTGATCACGAAGGTTAATGAAAACTTTTTTGAAATTCAATCATCGGATTCTCGTTTTCAAGAATGTTTTTTTAATATAACGATTTCGCAACACGATCTTCTCGAAAAAACCGAATATTACTTAATGACATTAGATCGTGCCCAAGATTTTTCAAGAATAATGCTTTGGATAGTTGATTTTAATGAAATATATGTAGATAAGAAATTTCTCAATCCTTTTCATGATCTGCTTAAAAACCTTAAAAATGAGGACAAAATTTGCGTTATAAAGCATGCCGGCATCTATACACACCATTTACTTTCAAATTTCGGTAATCAATTTTCAAGCATTGTGCATTTGGATGGCTATCCTGGTCATAATATTAATATTCTTTACCGGCCTCAAAAAAATAAACGTTGGTTTGATCCAATTACAGGGGAATTCTTCAACATCACAAATATCGGAGATAGAATGGATGAAAAATATCATTGCACATGCGAGATTTGTGCTTCAAAAAGAATCACTTCATACAATAGAGCTAAAGGATTTTTTCTTGGCCAAGAACCTGAAAAAAGTTCCGATTATACTCCATATATAGGAAAAGCAAAAAAAACCGCAGCAATTAAAATTCACAAGATTCAAAACCGTAATTTGCTTAAACACTGTTTTTTTAATATCGATCACGTTCTCAACATGCCTTTGGGAGAATTTAAGAAACAATTCGTGAGTTCAAGATTATATTCAATATGGGAACCATATTATGCAAAAGGGTGAATAGAATGGGACGAGAATCGCTGTGTTTCAAAGAAAAACTTCTTCTTGCTCTGTTTTTTGATAAGGAGCATAAGTCGAATATAACTAGGTTAATGAAACTGCTTTTCTTTTACGATGAGATATTTAAAATGAAGAACGACCAATTAGAGGAACTTCATTTTATTCGACATCTCTATGGACCGTGGGCAGAAAATTTCGATGTTCTGGTTTCGCCACTCGTAATCGGGGATTTAATCACCGATCAAGAAATGAAACAACAGCGTGTAATAGCGATCGATGGTAGCAAAAGAAATCAAGTCTTGAAAGTTATTCAAGAAGAATATATCGATCCCGTCGACATTTCAGATAATATATACATTATTAAGTTTTTTTCGGAGCATTATGGTTCAGATGTCACGCAGTTATTGATTCAACTTGTATATTTCTTGAGACCAGAATTTGCGACAAAGAGTGTGATCCGAGATCAGATCGAAAAATTACCACGTGAGAAAAATATAAATGTCATCCTGGAATTTATCCAAAATGCCCCGAAACAAGTTCTTATCGAATTTCTCCAAAATGAAACTACAATCAAAGGTCTATTAAAATTATTCATTGAGCCTGATATTGATGTATCGGAACATTTTATTGTGGATATTATCAAGATAAGCACTAGCGGTTATATCGATCCTAACTCGTATACAAAGCAAGAAATGCTGTCTATATTATATGAAGTGAATAAGGATAACGTCTCAGGCGAAAATATATATGAACCATTTGTAACGGCTCTGATCGCCATAATATCGCTATTTGAAATACATTGGAACGACAAAGAATTTCGTTCGTTCATAACATTCATATTAAATGTTCTACAACTCAATTGGCCATTAACTTCAGTTACGTATGAAGAATTCCAAAATCAGATTTCCATCTTTAAGAAGAAGTCTGAGTTAGGTTCCTTTTTTAATGGCATTACTCCATTATCAGAAGATGTTTATCAAAATTCGATCAATGAATTTAATGAAGATGAGATTAGCACTATAGAAAAAAACAAGAAGCGTTCAATCTCTCTAGACTTAAAAAAGTCTATTAAAAAGAATAAAAACAATCAAATTGTTAGACTGGACGATTTCTTTGATGATTTCAACGAAGATGATGATAGAAAAAATAATCAACAATTTGATGAAACTTATACTCAATATGAAGAAACTTCAACTTAATTCTAAAGTTTGAGATAGACTCTGGTCCGGGTGACATGTTTTATTTATCTTATAATAGAAACGAGTGTAGCTTTTTATCTTATGTATGGTAGCACAGATCAGAAGGTAATAATACAAGATCAGATGAAAAAGTATTCGGGTGTGCGTATAAATAACATTATTAGGGCAGAAATAGGGCGTAATATATACGGTTCATTCTTTTCCTTCAAAACTATCATTGAAACTGTTATTTCACGGTTAAAGAAAACTAATGTCAAGAATTCGGAATTTCATTCCATAATCAATCAAGAAATACAGAATAAGTTTGGTCATCATCAGCAAAATGAAGAGCATCGAGTGCAAACGATATTTAATTTTTTGCGTGATAAAATGGATACCGCATTATCTGGAATTCAAATTAAGAATGATAGTGATTTAACCTCGATCCGTATTCACCAAGTGAAAGCAGGATTGTTGGTATTAGAGAATGAACTGCTAGAATTTCAAGCAATTTTGAATGGATGGAATTGTGATGACTCATTTCCTTGTATACAATCGAAATGGCGTATGGATGCAGGAAATCCAAGCACGGGAGCAATCCTTTCGATTAATAAAAGTTGTGCAAAGAAATCTTGTCCAAATAGGGAATCTATTTTACGAAATATATTAAAAATCAATTCGATTTTCATCCAAGATTTTTTACAAAGAGCGCATGTCATCACTGAAAGGCTTAATATTGAAATGGATGAAAAATTATACAAAAGCTTAGTAAAATTGGACGAGATCTTTGCTAAAAGGTCAAGAAAGCTAGATATACTAAAATATTGCTGGAATATTGCTGATTTATTGATTAGCTTGCTTGTTGATAACCAATCAAAAATATACACGAAAAATGTAAATCATTTTCTTGTCTTGCTTGAATTAAGAGGCCTTGAAAATCAAATTCTTCCGTTTAACTCTTAAATTGGTTAAAAATGTCAACTGTTTAATTGGCACCTAGTATCCGCGAACCACTCAGCAACCGAACTGCTTGTCTGCAACAATGTCTTAAATTTGTTTACCAAGTCCTTTTATAGGGCAGAGTATTTTTTCGATAGTACAGCTAAATGCGGGTGAACAACACGACACTAAAGGCAAGATGGGGCAATTGTGCTAATTTTATGGATGAACTCATCCAAAAAATTAATCAATAGGATTAAGAGGGCGTCTTCAATTTTTTCCGTGTCGTTAAGTTATCATTGTAATGAACAAAACAGAAATCCGTTTTGAATTATTCAGGCGAAAAGTTTAAATCGTGGTTACAAATAATGTGTTTACATCGCAAATCAGAAACGGGTTGAAATGGCATGATGAGCATGGAGGAATTGAAAAAACAAATGCTTTCATTAAGGGATGACATAATCGTGGAAGAAGAACTACACAAATTGATTAAAAACTTGAATCAAAATCTTGAAGCCGTCGAAAAGAGAGAAGATGAATTTATCGAGCTAATCACCAAAAGTCAAAAAATAAACGATAAAACGCTTTTGACTCGGTTTACAATATAGGTGTAGCCTTAATCGTGAGTGATATTAATTCCTAGGAGGAACTATGCAATGAATTCTCCCAGAAAAGGTGCGTTTATTAGTGAATGATAGAATGGTAGAAAACGATAGAAATTGACAGAAATAATTTATTGGAACTCACTCAAGGTGGAAAGACATGGGAAAATCAAAGATCAATTTAGGTGATCTCATATTCATTCTCTTCTATAAATTCAATGGCATGATCAGAGGAAGCACGACGCTTCAAAAATTAATCGATATCATTCGTTTAGATAGTGAATTTGATGTAGATGGTAAATATGACCCATATAATTTTGGAGATTTTTCCCAAGATGTCGTTGATGTGCTTAACGTCTATGTAGATAATGACTGGGTCCTGAAAACGGAAGAGCAATTAGATCATGATAAAACGATAGATATCTTCAGATTATCAGAAACTGGGATGAAAATAGCCAAGACGGTTTATGGAAATATGTTGCATAGAGATAAAGAAAAACTCGAAATCATTGATGATTTCAAGGATAAAAGTCAAAATGAAATTATATCCTATTCATACTTTTGGTATCCAGCGACAGCAATAAAACCAATAATAAATGATCGTGTTTTTGGGCGAATACCTTTATCCAAATGCGAAACAGGTTTCCTTGAAGAGGAATTCAACGCCATTAAAAATTCACATAAAACCGTAAAAGAATTGATTCATGAAAGCTGGGGGTAGTATCATCAATATTCATCGGGAGATTAGAAAAAATGGATCAGACGATATTTGTTGATACCGGCATTTTATTACAGTGTTTTTCAATAAATACAGAGAAAAAATGACTATATCAAGAAGAAGGAACAACACGCGTTGATGATTTGGATGAATCTCTAAAATTAATGGAAGAAATTGAAACAAAAAGGCAAAATATTGCTTTTTCTGAAATCTCTGTTCTTGAACTGCTATGCACTTTAAAGCGGTTAAATAGTGAAAAAGAAAATTCCACTCGCATTTACAACCATGTTCAAACCACTCATACGCGCTATGAGTGGTTCGCTATTCTATCGGTTAAAAACCGATGTTAAGATTGTGAATTATAAGAATCCTTATTGAATAATATCGACATAGAAAAATGTCGAGTATCTTATACAAAATAAGAAGCCTGATTCCTTTAGATGAGTCCTGACAGTAGGACAAAAATTAGTCCTGATAGCGGGAAAAATGTTGATAGCCTTTTTCAATGAGAGATGTAAATCAACGACAATCATAATTCCTTGAAATAAATACGAGTTGAACCTTATGATAGCAATCTCACAAATTCTAACCGAGCTTGATCAAATGGAATCAATAAACTTCAAAGTGCACCTTGGAACAGGCGGAAAAAAAGGTAATGCAGCTCTTGAAGCTTTTTGTGAAGACCGTTATAAAGAATTCCAAGAGAATCAATTTCAACGCAATTTCGAAAGAAATTACATCCTTTCACTCGCATATTACAAACTGAATGAATGGTTATTTTGTGGCATATATCAAGTCGTAAGTTCTCATCCTGAAGGAAGTAGGATTAGATATGTCACCCAACTAACAAATATTCATGAAGATATGATAGGGCGCCTAATCATTTTTTTAGAAAGGAATACTCAGATCGGTGGGCAACAATCTTACCCCAATCTTGAAAACATCATCGATAGAATGTCTGTTTCTGAAATCCGTAAGGATAGAATAACCATTGAAGATATTCCTGAAAAGAGGAAGGTACCTGCGGAAGGAGATCAAGAAAAAGGGGATGATTTCACGATTCAAAATGACGAGGATGAAGCAGGAATAGTCGAGGGGCGAGAAATTGGAGAATCGGTTGGAGAGAAAAAACCAAGAAACGCGACAATAATTTTATCCTTTCTCGTTGCAAAATTGGCCGGATTAACAACGGAATTTACAACTTTCACGCCAGAAGAAGAATACAAAAAGTTCCTTGAATTCATCGGGCATCCATTTGAAGCGAGTAATGAATATTATAATCCATTATCTAAAGAAATGATTCAAGGTGGAACTATAAGGCAATGGTTCAAGAACGATCGGAAAGATCTAGACGTTGCTTTTACATCCAAACGTGTTTTTGAGCAGAAGCAATCGAATGTTTACAGATTTCGAGAAGAATACGTTAGGGTTCTCGCAGATAAATTTAAGTTACCTTTGCATTCTCTATTGAACGATTTATGCCCAAAAGGCACGACAATTCCAGACGCGGTTAACCAGTATAACTTATCAGAATATGAGATAAAAACACTTTTCAAGTGCTCAGAGAATGATTTGAGAACCCTACTAGCGATCTGGCAACCAAGAACCCTGAACTATATCCTCTTTGGACAGCCAGGCACAGGGAAAACCTATTGCATTCCAAAATTCATCGTCAACTTGGAATTAGGAAGGAAAGCTGTGGATTTTGCGCAAATAAAAGAAGCGGATATTTGTGAGATTCTGCCTATCATTAAAAATGAAGAACGATTTAAGTTTCTCACCTTCCATCAGTCTTATTCCTATGAGGACTTCATCGAGGGCTTGAAACCGGTTCTTGTAAAGAAAAACAGGCCGCAATCGGACGAATCTATATCCGAACCGTCAGGAACTCAAGATGTGCCTGGTGATGTAAAATACGATATTATACCCGGCGTTTTCAAGGAGTTCTGCTTTGCTGCAAAGAAAAATTTATTTAAGAATTATTACTTTGTCATCGACGAGATCAACCGCGGTAACATCAGCAAGATCTTCGGCGAGCTTATCACGCTCATCGAGGAGGATAAGAGAGATCTTGCTCCAAATATGGTTACAACCTATTTACCGTATTCAAAAAAACCTTTCTCTATACCTCCAAACATCTACATCATCGGTACAATGAATACGGCAGACCGCAGTATCGCCATGATCGACGTGGCATTGCGGCGTCGATTCACTTTTATCGAAATGCCACCTATATATAATCTAGATGCCATCCCAATCGATCTTGACGGCATTAACGTGCAAGAAGTGCTACGCCAGTTAAACGAACGCATTTGCGTACTAGTAGATCCCGATCACCAACTCGGCCACGGGTATTTCACAAGCGTAAAGACCATAGAAGACCTTGTAAACGTATGGTACTACAAAATCATCCCTCTATTACAAGAGTACTGTTTTAACGATTGGGAGAAATTGAAACACCTCCTCGGCGAGTTTCCGAAAGGTACAGAAGCAACGGGCTTTATCGAGAAGATCGCGGTTGATGGACTAAGAAACTACAACGAAGATCGCGTGTATTACAAGATCCACAATTTCACGATGGATCTTGTTCAGTTCACGAAGGTAATGCAGAAACTCTTCACGCCTCCGGTGAACACACCGAATGGCACTGAATCAAATACGGGACAGTAGTATTATCACGAAGGTGTCTTAAATTTGGCATCAAACCGTCCTGGAGTGCAAATGACCCTCATTGAGAACAAACACGCCAGTTTGGAGCGCGTGTTGCAGCATCGACTAAAGAGCGACAAGGATGCTTTCCTCGCGTGCCTTCGGCATAGAAATCTGGAATCCAGGAAGGAGGCACTAGGGAAGACGAGGGTTGATAACGATCTCGCGGGCGAATCTGGTTTATTCACCATTACAAGTCGCGGTATCAAACCCAACAACCATGTCGGCATTATAAAGATCAAGGACATCACGATCACCATCCTTCCCAAGATATTTCCCGAGAACAGTGGTACCGAGAACACGCGTGCGTTACTTTTTATGCTCCAGGCCAGCGGGGGCATCGCCGCAATTAAACACGTCTCATTGGCGGGTATGGATACCACCCGCGGTTTACTCGAAATTATTGCATTTCTATTCGCCATTAATCTCCGTGCCGAGATCCAACGAGGTATCTTGAGCGATTACGTCACGATCGAGGAGAACGTCCCATATTTGAAAGGAAAGCTGCTTGTGGCGCAAAACGCCGTGGTTAATATGGCAAATAAGGGCAGATTCTATTGCGAGCACGACGAATTCTCGATAGACACGCCATTGAATCGCACGATACTCTATGCCGTTCATATTCTCCGATTGGCAATCGATTACGGTAAGACTCGTCGCGTGCTCGAGCACATCATTCAAGCATTTGACGGGGTGGATGTTCACCGTCCCCCTTCGCAAGGGGAGCTGGATCGCGTCGTTTTCAGCCGCGATGCTACCCGCTTCAAGCCATATTTTGAAGTCGCCAAGTCAATCATACGAAACAGTTCACCAACTCTCCAAGGTGGTGACCTCGATTTCTTCTCCTTCATGTTTAACATGCCGTTACTGTTCGAACGTTTCATCACGAACGTGTTTCTCATTAAAGCGAATACCATATTTCATGGCAATTCTGCAAAAGTAACTCCGAAGGATTCACAATATCACTTGTTGCTGGAATCTGATGGACAGAAATCACATCGATTGGAACCGGATCTCATCGTGACTACTGAATCGCGATTGTATATCATTGATTTGAAGTACAAGGTCATTGAGGATGAGGAAGGTAACAAGGGGTGTATTGCCAGGGCGGACGCCTACCAGATGTATGCTTATGCACACCGTTACTACGATGAATGGTCTGTTGCAAAAGATAATGTCGTGGTCTTAGTTATCTATCCTAAACACATCGAGAACGAGAGTGAAAAGAAAGGGGTTTTTCGATCATATTCCATTCAAGGAATACAAGGTGTTCTGATCTACTTAGCGACGGTGGATCTAAAAGTAGCGCTTGAAGGCGTAACGGGAGATCGAGATTTCATCGACAACATTTCGACGCAATTGGCGGAAATAATCAAGAATGTTTCACCATAGAGTAGATTCATTATACATTAAGATTAAAGTAGGCGTTCACGACAACATTAATCGTGTTCTTTATGCCTTCTATTTGGGAACGCGTCAAATTGATGCCTTCATGTAATTTTTTGTTACGAACGGTCCATACCCATTGGATTGCGCGCAAATCGTGCTTCAAGTGACCATCACGGTATAACGCGTCGATGCATTTTCGTGTATCCTGCGATTCATCGCCAAAGCACTCTTTATACATGCGCTTGATGGCTTGTTCGAAGACTGGAAACGCATTGATCAGGTAACTATCAAGTTCTCCCCTATCATACGCTGAAAGTGCATTTTTCCAAGATTGCGCAAGTGTTGGATCTAAAATTTGCTTCTGAAATGTCCTTACCGCGATTTTCTTAGTAAAGTCTAAGCTTGAAAGGACTTGTAGTTTGGTGATAATCGACGCTTGCTTGCTTAACGCTGCACCTCGCATTGAAAGCGGGATTGTGAGAATTAACGCGTTACGAAGTTGTAACAAGGAGATCAACAATGGTGCTTGTTTATCATCACTGTCATTTCTTGCCACGAATGATTTGAGATCATCTACGATAATTTGTCGAACGGCTGGGTCCACTAAAAAGTATTGAAACTCAAGCAAGAACTTTTTACGGGTAAAAGCACCTTTTTCGATGAGTTGATCGAATATTTTCCAGATTATATTCTGGGGGATAAACGGAGACTGAAATTTTTTCAACTTGGCATACATGTCATCAAGAAACGCATCGCCCGTTGACTTGTCATCCATGAATATCATTTTCGAAGATTCGATTGAAATCTTCTTCCGGAGTCTCAAGTCCTCGATCATAGCTATTTTTAACGCATCGCCAAGACCAGGTCGTGCAAGGATCGGTACTGTCGAGAATGTTTTATCCCAAATTAGTATAAGAAATTTTTCGGCTAAGGTTAATTCCATGTCGCATCGCTCGCATAACTCCTGGTCATCACGATGATGCAAGTGCTAGTATAAAAAATTAAGGGGACTTTACTTAGGAAAATTAATCGGTTCAATATGGTCGGTAACTACATGATTTTTATGGTATAGATATGAGTGAATACTTTTTTCTAAAATCAATATTAAGCAATAATAAGCTTGTCCAGGCTTGTCATCTGGATCATTACACACCTTGTTCATCAAAACTTGAATGTTTTTAAAATCGGTTTCCGCATCTACCTTTGGAAACTCTGTACGTTTGTATTTAAAATTCTCTACGGGAGCCAATAATGGAAAAATGACCATGCCAAGGAAGAGATCTTTTACATTCCCGAATATTTTAAATTTTTCAATGGATTTATACGTGTACTTGTTTACATCTTCTTTCCGAGAATCCCTGGATTCGTATTCAATGATTATCGAGAAATCATAGATGGACTCCTTATATCCAATTATGTCCGGTCCATATTTTTGATAACGCGGTTGTGTTATAGATTTGAATCGATCTTTGAAATTTCTTTTTGCAATACTCATTTGACCGACGATCCATGAATAATCCCTGCAAATTTCATTTAAGGACTTGAAAATCAACGTGATTGTTTTTGCATGATTCAAGGCTGAATTCGAGTACATTCTTTCTTCAAGTTCTCTCTTCTTGAGTAAACCGTTTTCGATCCCTTTTTTTAATACATCTATAATTGTATTTATGATGCCCCAACATTCCTTTTCCTGAAAGTCCACTTCTTTCTCGCCCTATATTCTTCTAAATTTTGGTGATCCTGACAATCCTTGGAATTAATTCAATTTGTCCTCGACTTGTTTGTAATTCTCATTCGCATATTGAACGTCGGGTGTCCTGGATATCGGATTAACTTTCAATTCCCATCCAGGATTGTCTGGATTGCCTTTATTAAAAATTATCAATCCTATCCCAAAGAGATTGCATAAAGATTCTATCCGATCAAGATCTTCTGGTGGAGAATCCTTAGGAATTACAAAGAATACTTTATGACTAAACAGAAGATATGCACAAGCTTGCCCAAATCCAGTTATCAAATTTGCCCGTGTAAAATCCGTCTTAATTTCTGCAGTGATTATTTCAAAATGCTGGATTGCATCTGTTTTTTTTGATGTCCAGATTCCGTATACATCAGGAGTTCCCCATTTCCATTTCAATATCGCACCTCCTAATGAAATCGCCTTAGTGCAATCTTCCCTTTCTTTTACAAGATAATCTGCAAACGGCTGGTAAAATTTACTTTCATCAATGTTAATTACTGGTTCGGGTATTTCTTCTGCTGATGTTTCCTTATAATCAACATGGCGAAATAATCCTCGCAAAGGTTTGTAAAAAAGGTTTTTAGTAGATTCTTTCTTTCCTAGATCATAAACAGCGCTTTGAATTGCATTGACATTCACTGAGGGTTCTGCTGCTTGAATTCGATGCACTAATTCATTGTATCGGAGTCCCTCGGGGCATTAGTATAATAGTTCTATCGCTTTTTCTTGCAATCGATCCTTCTGCGTAGGCATATTCGATCATTTCATTATTTTGGCGAATTATTTTCAGTCATGATATGAAACTCTTTACCATTATAATCTCATTTTCAGTAATAAAAATCTCATCAACAAGATTGATCTCATTAGAATGAGGTCGTCCTTTGTGTGACGAAGAGTTCATCAAGAATTTGCGAAGAGTTGATGATGCGTTTGAAGAAACTCCACCAGATTCCATTGCAGATATATACGTGCTTGTATGTGGTTGGAATGAAGAAAATGGACCCGGGGAGAATTTAAAATTCAATTGCGTGAATATCTCAACGGGATATCACATATCATGTAGAAAAAAATTTCCAAATGGTGCTCGTGCAGGGCAAAAAACTCAGAGTGTATTATGGTCTTCGAAGAGATTGTCTCCAAAACATTTCAATTATCTTGTCCAAGTTCTTTTTGATCCGAATCCATTTTCTTCGTTCCCTTTGTATCCGAACGCGCCCCGCATCGCATGCATTGATCGCCGTCCATCGACATGCCACATTGCCAGCATAACTTGGCCACTTCACTTTCTCGTGGTTCTGTGATGAGACCAGCCCGTTCAAGATGCTTCTTGTTTGTCTCGTCGCTCGCCAGGTTCACGTAGATCGATGCCGTGTTCGATGAATGACTCCATCCTAACTCATTATCGAGATCCCATTTCGTGTCGCCGCGCCGGGCGAGCTCGGTTGCCAGGAGGTGACGAAACATGTGCGGATGCCAGTAAACGCCTGCACGCTCGGATAACCGTTTCACGATGGCATAAACACCCGCGGGTTTGAGCGGATGACCGGCGTTTTTCCCGGTTTTTGAAATGAAAAGATAATCTCCTGGTTTAAAGTTATTGTGTTCGAGATATCCGGCAATGACGTGTGCTTTATCGATGATAACGATCGACGCACGAACCCCGGTCTTTTTTCTCGTGTAATCCAGCTGGACATGATGCGCTAGAATCTTGAAGTTTTCACGCTTCACGTCGCACACGTCCTCGGATGACATGCCGCATTTCCTCATTAGAACGATAACGTTGCGCTCGACATCGTTTGTTGCTTGCGCGAGGATTTTTTCCGCATCTGCTTTGGCTTGCTCGAGGTCTAGCGGTAATTTATCAGGCACTTTCATCTTTTTCACCGCGAGCCGGGGCAAGCCAAGAAATTCCCGAAATATGAGCAATGTTTCACGTGCGGTGTTGAATGACGTTGGATAAGCTCGTTTGGTGTCGAGATAGTCGAGATAATCCTTTTCCGTTGCTTCACGCATCGACCGTCCTCTGAGAAATTTGCCAAAGTTTTTCACGATCGTCTTATTAGAATTCTTTACCGTTATCTCTCGCACGACATCAACTATTCTTCTGTGGGCGAGAAAAGATTCAATGATATCACTATTTTCTTTCGTTTCGGAGATGTCCTTGTTTTTGTTGGTCTCATTGGCGTCCTTTTTTTCACCATCGTTTTCGCTTTTGACGGAATTCCCGTTTTCATCTTTATCTTGTTCTTGAGCTTCTTTCCTGATTGGAAATCCATATGCCTTGAAGAAATCGATCCTGCTGTCAATCTTCTTGTAGGGAACCCTTTGCTTGAACCGGAATTCCTTATCAGGTGAGATTGTCTTCATAAGTGGACCTTTTAATTTTTAAAAGGGGGCTCGAGCCTGCGTATCAGCGAGCACCATCCAATCATGAATAACCTATGGTATGAATATTTAAACTCTTCGCCGGAAAAGGAGAAAAAGAAAGACCATAATTTTATAAGTGTTGAAAATTTTGCTTTCTTTTAAACTTGGGTTAATAATAGCTTCTAGTGCATGGAAAACTGGAGTTTTATGTACACTTGCTTGTATTTTTCATGATTCGTTTTTGTTTTTCGTCAATCAAATGATGCAAGGTGCTAGTGAATGAGCATCTTTTGCTTAGATCTTTGTTTTTGATGAATCATGAAGATCAAAGATGATAAAGGAACAAGACACAGAAAAGATACAAGTTGCTATCTCAAGAAGAAATTGTCAATCTGAGTCTTAATTTCGTGAATATCCATTAGATCATTCATAGCATTTTTTGCAATCCAGGGAGATAGACGTTTTTTTGTATTTATGAATCTGTCATCTGCAAGAATGATGATACTCTTATCAGACATACTCCTGGCGGGTCGCCCTGCAGCTTGGTTAACCTTTTGGAATGTAGGATAATAATATGCAATTTCCCGTCCCATTCCATACTTTAAAGAATCATAATACGAGATTTCCTTCTTGATAACATATGTTATGGGAAAATACGGAACTCCACAAACAATAACAGCATTCATCTCATCGCCGGGAAAATCTTCCCCCTCGGAATTTCTACCTCCCAATACACCAAGCAACACGGAATCGTTCCTGGATCTTCCATTTTCTTTAAACTTCTCAATCATCTTTTTATTCTCTAAAGAAGTCGTGAAGGGTTGTTCAACAAATACCTCCTTTCCGATTAATTCTAGTTCGTTGATTATTCCGATTTTCAATAAACTTTGTAAATATTCTTTTGAAACGCAGAAAACCCCGATATTACCCGGCACTGAACTCGCGACATTTTTAATCAAACCCATATATTTTTTAAACATATCTTCTGTACGCTGCTTCCAGTTAGAGGATAATGACTTTGTATAAAGCGCTTTTACTTGTTCTGGCCCAAATGATGAGGGAACTTCACAAGAGTGAACATTTTGCTCCCTCAAGCATTGTAATTTGAAAATATTCGGATCTATTGTACCGGATAATGATAACGATGCGAAAACGGTTGAAAAAACTCTTTTAGTTATCTTGTATGGATCTAATCCCTTGATTTCCAGCTTGCTCCAATGTTCTTTTTCAGTCCAGGTTGAATATGCACAATATCCGGGATCATTGTTTGTTGTTAACAATTCGATAAAGAACTCGCCGATATCAGTCAATTCGCTGTGAATATCTTCCGCCTTTAATCCCAAACGAACTTTATATGGTGTTAATTCCCTTCCCAAGAATATCATTTGTTTAAAAAACTCGATAATCGTTCTATCATTCAATCCGGTAGTTTTCTTGATTGATTGAAATAGAATTTCTTTGTTTATTTCGGATTCTATTTCCTCTCCTTCATATCGTTCTTTTCCTTTATTTCTGGCTATTATGGCCTCGATGTTATTTTTTACGGCCACAAGATATTGTCGTAACATTATGATGAACCCCTCTATGCGATTGACGTCATTCTGGACCAATATACTTATATTTGGACCGAGGTCCAACTTGCTATGGTCCAATCGAATTGCATCACGAATATATTCGATATCTTTTAGAGCTGGATCAATTTCTTTCTCATTTATCGAACTAGATAAAAACTTTGTTGCTATGGATGGAAGATTGTGTGCCTCGTCTACGACTAAGACCACTCGTGTTAAATCAATTTCAGAATACCGCTCAATGACTTGAAATATGAACGGATGGAAAATCCAGACATAATTACATGCGATAACCTTTGCAAATTTCATCATTTCTAGTGTTAAAAAATAAGGACATATATTCCGACTCTGAGCTTCTCTAATAAGAAAATCATCATCCAAAACGCTGGAAATCTGGATTAGTGATTGACATTCCCAATCGAGCTCATCCCTTTCTTTATAGGCTTTAATAGTATTATAATATTGACACGAACCACTCTCTCTCAAGTCTCTGCAGGCTTTGTCTATGTCAATTGCATTAGGTTCATCTTCTTGTTTTAATTGCTGAAAACACAAGTTCGCTTTTCCTTTTAACGAAAGAATGACAATCTTTCGCTTGCAAGAATCACTTATTTGTTGGGCTTCTTGAATTACCCTATCATTTTGCGTGTGGGTTCGACAACAATAAAAAATCTTTAGGTTATGGTTAAAAGCGACAGGTAACACTGCAGCAAGGCAAGTAATAGTTTTTCCAAACCCATTTGGGGCATTGACGATTATATGAGTACGAGTATTTAGAGAATCGAAAATTTCATCGATTAGTTCTTGTTGATTAACTCGATATTCCGGATATGGAAAAAAATCCGCTGGCGTTAGACTTGAAGAATCAGATGCTTCTATATCAAATTCTGAATCGAATCTGTTATCTGAATCGTTCTCATTGAAGGGTAAAGGCTGGATATAGTCGCAGAACCAACAATATACCCCATTCTTATCATTAGCTAATTCGGAACCACATATGGGACAAGGTCTTGAATCGCCTGGAATAAGTTGTTCATCTAACGGAACGCGCAAGTTACCACCCGTAAAATATACTCGATTTTTATTCGAATGATTTAAGGAAAGAATATTTTTTGCGACTTACTCCATTAATTTTGTCAATCAGTCATTCTTCTTTCTTTACAACAGGTTCTAGTGCGAAATCCTTGAGCATGTAATACTTTTCCCCGCTCGCGCCTATATTCACATCCATCAATCCCCTTCCTACCATATTATTTAACTTGCGCCGCAACTTCTGATCCAGGGTTGTAATTGTTCTATCCCAGCCAGGCACGTCGAGCAAGTCCAGAAATGTTTTTAACGGCGTGGGTTTGTTTCCCATATCGACGAGCTTACCCATTACCTCCCAATCGGCCGTATCGAGCTCTAAATAGTTCGGCACGATCACGAAATTGAACGAGTCCATCCGGTAATCAAGAATTTCGTAGGGATAAAAGTCGTATACTTTCGATGACAACCCGTCCCGCAATATCATTGCATGCATATGCGTTTGCACGGGGGTGAGATTAAGATATACTCTCCTGTTGGCATATTCGTGCTCGATAAATCTCCTGAGTTTCGATATGTCTTGCAAGATTTTCGGATAAGTTAATGAAACATGCACGATGTCGGGCTTGAGTTCTTGAAGGAAAAATAGAGCATCGGTCAACTGCGTGATCACCTTCTCATCATCGCTTTCGTGAAAAGAGATAAACAAAACCTTGTCAATCGGCGTGCCGTTCAAATTAGCTTGTCGCACCCTAGACAAATGCATATTCGAGGCTCGTTTCTTATCCGGGAATTCGTGGTTCACGGGGATGACCTCGAGGTCCAGCTTTTCGTCGCTTGGTTGCATCAAGATGCCTCTTCCAATAATGTAAAATCATCAAAATTGTCTACCTTAGCGGCGGTCATGGTGCCATCAGGGGCCTTTATCGGCTGATAAATTACCGCGCCCGGGAACGTGGCCCGCATGATCTCGAAGTCATCCTTGAGATTCTTCTCGCTCGTGTCCACTTTCAGCACGATCATGGTAAAAATGTCCTTGGAATAATTCTCTATCACCTTGAAGAACCGGAGCTTTGTCGGGTAATCAAAACGATCTGTTGTTTCATCGATGACCACGAACGCGCTGAACATCTTGGCGAGAGCGACCATAATGCCAAGTGCTATCGATGCTTGTTCTGAACCTGAAGCTGCATCACCGAGTAAGTCGATATTATCTCCACTCGGTCGCCGCAAGGAAGTCTTAAGGTAGATATCCTCCCCGGGTTCTCGTTCGATGACCAAGTGATTCTCGCCCGTAATCTCCTGGTAGAAGGCCTGCGAGTGGTTAATGATGCTTTGCAAGAGCTCTTCCTCGATTTTCTCGATGCTGATGTTCGTGAGCACTTGATCATTGATGGCGATCATGGTCGGAAGGAACATTCCGTGAAGAAGCCGTGCAACGTGAATGTGCCGGCACCAGTTTTTGTAATCTTCTTGTAGCTTGTTTACTGAGTCCACGATGCCATTGATCACCTTGATTGTTGCATCAAAGCCAAATTTTTGATCAGTAAGGCTCGCTTCATGGATATCCAGGTTGTTGATCAAGTTGTCCGTTTCCACGTAGGAATCACACATCTCATCTTTTAATTCTTCGATGAACACGACCTTTGCTTCAGCAAGAGCGATCTTGATGGTGGCAAAGGTTTTTTCCTTCATCTTACGATCGAGATATTTTTCTATGAACGTGGATGCGAGAGTTTGTGCTTCTTGTATTTTCTGGTTCCATGTTTCGACCGTGGTTGAATCTGACTCGAATTTATCGTGGATTTCTTCAAGGGTATCAATGTTCTCTTGGAGACCATCTTTCAGAGATTTGATTTGCTCCATATTTCCCATTAATTCATTCAGTTCATCGATCTTACCTTGAAGCATATCGATGATCCCCTTTATCACAGCCTTGGTGATTCCTTTTTTCCCGTCTGGCGAATATGGTAATAAGATGTCATTGATTATGAACGGGCTTGTCTCTATATAGGTGACGTATTCTGCAACGGGCATATAGACCTGGATTCGATTTCCTTCCACTCGTCCGTTCAATGGAAATACTTCAGATGGTACGAGCTTAGCAGGGTTTTCGATTTTTGATTTCAAATTCTCGTATTCACCCTTCTTGGAATTAACATCAGTAATCTCTTGTACTCCATATTTGTCCTTGAGCTCCTTCGTCCTTTTGAATAACACTCGTGCTTGATTGAAATTGTTCACGATTTGCCCGATTTGAACGTGAATCTCCCCTATTTCCTCGGACGACATGATTGGTTGCAAAGCATTACGAGAAAGTGCATTGGAAAATTCAATTGTTGTCAAAGCTTCTGTTTTAAACTCGGGTGAAACGAAATCATTACCCGGTGGGTTTTCTTGCATGGTTGAAGCGCTCCTCACCAAATTATCTTTGACGCCGTTAAAAGTGTCGAGGATGGTTTTAAACGCAGTCGACCCAGTTTCGACAAGCTCCAAGTCAAGATTTTTTTCGTGCCCTTCGAGACTTGCATATTTCTCTCGTTTAGCAGGAACAGCGTTAAGCAAATCCGTTACCCTTTTCAACGAGCTATCCATATCATCTTCTAATTCCTTCAAGGATGCACGAAATACTACCAGTTGGTCCTCTGGACTTTCGGTTAAAGCGAGCATCGCGATGATAGCTTTGATTTCCTCAACTTTTATGATTTCTTCATCATTCACGAATTGTTCCAATCCTTGGATGAACTCCGCGTGGTCGTCCACGATTTTTTGATCCAATATCTGAAGTTTCCCTTCGAGATCACGGCCATTGCCGTTTATATCATCCAAAGCACCTTGCATTCGTTGGAGTTCTCGTGAAAGCAAGTCCCTGACAACACTGTATCCGCCATCTTTTGTACTGAACATCTTGATGGCATTCTTGAATTCTTGCACGTTTTCGATGGCGATCAACCTGTCGATCATCTGTGGATATAATCCTATGGCTTCCAATTTCTCGGCGAGCAGTTGCGTGTTACGATTTTCACCCTTTATCTTGACTTCTATTTCATCGATGATGTCTTCGCGTTTATTTTCCTTGAATGCAACTGCATCACGGATGCTATCACGCGTGTTGAGATAATCCTCACCCGTCATTTTCGAACTGGTAAGGGAAAAATATTCCTTTTCCTTGCTTGCCTCGAATCGTCTCGCTAGGCGGTATAATATATCATTGAACTCGAAAACCATTTCGAGACTGGCTTCCTTTGATTCACCCAGGAGAGCGGTTAATTTCCGATCTTTATCAGGAAGCGATTGCTTGACGCCCTGGAATAATAATTTCATCGCCTTGATAGGATTGGTTTTACCGGTCCGGTTATATCCGTAAAAGGCTACGAGGGGTGTTGGAAACTTAAACGTCGCTGTCATTCCCGCGAAATTTTGCATCTTGAACATCCATGGTCTAAGCATTGTTTTATTCACCTTTCTTGTTAGATTTAGCCTTCATCGCTAATCCAAGCACGGGATCGATTGATGCCATCTCGATGGACGAGTCAAACGTTCTGTTTAATTCGGGAAGGATGTTTTCAATAACACCGCCGATATATTTTGCCGCGTTCAAGCTTTTCGATTTCTCGATGAAAAATGCGGTCCCGATGTTTTCTATTTTCGAGATTATGTCGATGATATTTTCTGGATTCACGTCGATCTGCTTTTCTCCCAATTTTTTCACGATATCAGCGACTTGATCCTTTGTATTTTGGAATGCCGTTTCTCTGGTCGGTAATCGCTCGTTTCTTAATTTATCGATGCTATAACTCGGTTGCACGAGATTTTCATCGGGAACGAACGCATGCACGTAGATGTTAGTAAATGCATTAAATACGGCGGCAACATCATTGTTGAACGTGAACGAGATGGCAGGTTCGATGGTCCCTGTTAATACAGGTAATATCAACATGTTATTGAACTTTCCAGACGCCACTAATTCATGATGAATATCCTCAGCGATGGTCTGCCAATCCCCTCTTACTTGCGATATCGAAGCACTCGTAACATCGTATATTACCTCCACATTCGCCATGGCTGGAGGAAACTGCTTGAATTCGACCTCCAATGTTTCGTCGTCAAGCAAGAGATACCCGAATGGATTCCTGAATTTCGACGTTTCTTGCAAGGTGCCATCCTTGAACGCGTATTTCTTAACGAATCCGCGGTCCTTTACAACCCATGTCGGGAATGATGCCGGCATATAGATGACATTCTTCTTTTTCTTATGCACACCATACACGTGCTCGTGGGCATTGATAACCCGATCGAAGTTTGATGCCACGATGTCCAGGATATCATCATCAATGCCCGTATCTTGCCCCCGATGGATCATATTGATATGTAAAAACAATACGTGCGGTTTCGTGTTTTTCGTGAATATGGATTTCCGCCTCGCGAGTTCTTGGAAGGCTTCCTTCGTCACCTGGGCGGCCGCATCGTGCGGAATGGGAGCAAACCACGCGTTGATGTTTCCGATTTCAACAGGTTCAATATTAGAACCGTTTTCACCCTTCTTCGTGATCGCCACCACCTTGAAATTTGGAGTGGCTTTTTCGATGCTCGGATACACTCTCTCGTCATCGTGATTGCCGTTCATAGCATACCAATTGATGTTCGTGCTCTCGATCATTTTCTCTATCTTGACCTGGTACTCGCTCCCCTCTCCCCACGTTATTAACCTACCTTGGAGGGATTGACGCTTGTCGACGAAATCACCGAGTAACGCAATAGATATGGGCTCATCAGCCTGCACTTGCTCGATGAAACGACTAAATTCCACGAATTTATCGTATTTTTCATGGAATGACATTAAAAGATGGGTATCTCCCATTATCGCGATTCTACTCATCGGTTTTTTCCTCCTTGGGTTTTTCTAAATAGTGGGGATCCAGCAACCGTTCCTGGACTTCCTCGGGTACCTTCAAGAGTTTCATCATATCTTCGGCGATCTTGATCTCGCTGGCACTGACGTTGTCGTGCAAGACCTCGTGGACACGCCTTTCATAGTGATTGATGTTGACAGGTAATGGCAAGTTCCTGCCAATCTTGTCTTGGAATGCGACTGCCACGCCCACGTCGGAATACTTGATGAAGTCATCGAACGGACCTAGGTTCGCAGGGACATTCTTGAAAAGCAAGGTACGCATGGAATCCACCGGCAGCCCGAGTGTCACCATCCATCCGAGTTGTGTTAGCAGAGATGAGTCGATGTTGTTCACGTCTTGCAAGACGAGCCCGATTCCGATGCCGAACTTCCTTGCCTTGACTTGCACTTTCGTGAACAGCTCGATTTGTTTCCAAGATTGGCCTCGTAATTGAGCGGTCGCTTCCTCGATGATGAATAAACAAGGGCGAATGTTAGGGATGAAACCGACTTTCTGGCGCTCATCAACGAGATAATGTAAAGCAATGCGCTGCACGAGCATTTTGTCATCGGGCTCGAGGTTCGATTCATCGATAATCAAGATGTATCCCTTTTCCGCTGCATCCTTGATCCTCTTGAGAAGATTAAAGTCGCCGGCAAGTTTCTCGGATGTCTTCTGGTTCTTATCTTGTAGTTTGTCAAGATAATGGAATTCCTCGGTTTTACGGTCATACATGAGTCCAATATATTTTTTATTTGCCCACAAGAAGCTCTTCAATTTACTTTCGGCTGCAATGAAGGAATCGCGCATAAATCCGAAGTTGTCTCGACCACTATTTGTGAAATTACCCGGATCTTCTTGTTGCATGAACCAATTGATGAATTCGATGGACAGCCTCGCCTCGTCGAAATCCGGCCGAAATATTGGATTATTTCCGTAATAATGGCTCATGTAACTCCTGACGAGTCCTGCTCCACGCGTTCCTTCCATATCACGCAAAATTTCTTCCATGGGAATGTATTCCAGCGGGATTTTCATCGGAGTCGGCTTGAGCTTTATATAATTGGTGTCGTCCACACCCGGGATATCCTTAGCTTCATCGATGCAAATGTCTACGAACGTTACTTCCGGCACGAAATCGTTCCTGGCGATCAATCCCAGGGCGCCAATGTTGATGCCCCAGTCGCCTGGTTTAAGGGAGTTCGTGTACTCGCCAACATCGTCAAATAAGATTAATCCCGGTCCTTTGTAGTCTTTGTCCAAGATATCTTGACCTATACTAGCCTTGTAATCGACTTGCATCTTCATAGTCTCGAACACGACGATCTTGAGCGTGTTTCCCTTTCCACGGCCAGATAAGGAGATGATGGCGAAGTGAATGAGCTCGTTTCCCTTCAAAGCGACAAAATAGTCATTACCTGTGCCAGGAACTTTTCCCAAAGGAATAAGGGTGAAATTTTTGTCAAGTTTCTTGAAGAGGTCATCCACAACGTCGCGAGCGCCAGTTGCACTTCCTTCCCATCCCGCCTTCAGCGGATTGACGAACGTGCTATCCTTTCCGTCTTCCACTTCGATGACCGGGTATAATGATGCTGTGAGGTCAATGCTCGCAACGATGGCCGCGGTCTTTTTCCCATCCTTCTCGAAACACACGATGTCGCCATATCGTACTGCATTCGCCTTCACCATTGCAGGAATGTTTGATGCCTTCGTTTCAAGCACGAGGACCGTGTTCTCTTCGCCCATGAACACGGTCACGGTTTCCAAGTAATCCGAGGCCGTGTTCAACCCCATGTCGGCACCGATGTTCACTAGTATCGAGAGAAGGTCTCCACGCAAAACGGGGTCTACCCTGATCGTCGCGCCAAAACGGTTTGCGAATTCCCGAGTGAACACCTTGAATTTTTCTTTGCCAAGAGCAGAAGCCACGAGTTTCAAATGCTTGAACCCGTATGTTCTCCAAGTGTCCTCGATCTCTGAATCATCCATCTCGGACACTTCTGCAAGCAACTCAGGAACCGCAGTCTCGGTGATGAAGACTGCCGCGGATTGAAATGTGGATAAAGGTGATTCGAGAATGAATCTCTTGGCAGGATCTAGTGTAATCGACGTTCCTTGGGCATTCACCACTTCTAGCGCGGGGAGATCCGCACCAGGAGCGAGCAAGCTCGTCGAATGAATGATGTATGCATTTCGATCCAGATCCTTCACATATACCGGAACTGGTTTGGTTATGGGATAAATCGGCTTTGGTTCATCCTGCTTGTCGAGGATGATAGTGCATTCATATTGCAATATCTCGTGTATGTACCCGATCTTAGCTTGTTGTTGAGCCGCGCCGGGCGTGTTTTGTTTTTTTGCAGTCATGATCTTGATAGCCTCCATTTTTCCATAGTTTTCACATTGAATCCAATGCGATGTTTCACCGGTCGAGTCTTGTTGAAGTGATACTTTAACAATACCAAATATTTCTCCTTGTACATGTTGCACTGATTATGGGCAATAGTCAATGCAACGGAATGGCCTTTCCCGAGAGCCATCTCGAGCAGCGTGATCTTGTGGGCAAGCACGGGCTCGAGAGCAGGCGTATACCCGATTCGGACCCAGGAACTTTGTGCGTAGTATCTATCCGCACCCACAAGTTCCTGGTATCCCCACGTGAGATAGTGAAATTTCAAAGCGCCCCACATATTGTTGAGTTCGGACGGGAGCACGTTAAATACAGGTGAAGGTTTCCCGATGGCATCCATCCAACATTCGAGTAAATCGTAATCCGTGAAGTTCTTGTCCTTGGCACCGTCAAATATTTCGGTCAATGTCTTCAAGTTACCATCATATGCGACGCCTTTCGCCGTGATGACATCAATCAAGGCCTTCACTCGCTCGTCGAGCGATCCAATGACATCATCGATTTGTGACGTGAACTCACGGCTGATGTCTTGAATCTTGGCACGATGGGTGATGAGAATCACGCCAACTTCGTTATCTTGAATTGTTTTGAAGGTTTGTTTCAAGTGGCTCTCGAAGAACTTCCTTGTATGTGATTCTTTTGGGAGGCTGGCGACAAACTTGAACTCGACTGGTAAATCGCAAATGACAACAGGGGTCTTTCCAGGAAACCATGTCCAAGGTTTCAAGTCACGCTGGCTCCACGTGCATCCAGAACCAGCAAAGGCGCATTCGGAGCAGTCAAATGTTCCATTTTTCATCGCTATAGCCAAGCACACGCCTTGTTGGAGTTCGAGCACAGTGCGAAAGCCAGAATTGGATTCCCGGTCTTGTCCTTGCATGACAATCCTATTACTTGCCTCTTTAACGTGCGTTTTATCATCGATCACGCCCCAAACAATGGAGCTTGCGACGATTAACGTGGGAGTGTCGGGATCATCATCCGCGACCACGCCGGTTGTCCCATCAGTTCCGATAAAGCAATAATCTTCGATTAAATTTAGTTTATCTTCATTAAAGAGTAATGTTTTTTCTGTTGAACCGAGAGAGAGGTACTGGTTGATGTCCTCGTGATCGATTTGTAAAATGCCGAACAATTTCGTTAGGTCGGTTTTGGAGAATCGTGTCATACTGATCGAGATAATTATGGCTCAATCTAGTTTATAACCTTTTTTCACATTTTGATTTAGTTTGTTAAAAATATTAATAATCTTACGTAACCTTATTCCTTGAAGTATACATGAAGAGGCAAATGATCATATTTCGTGAAAGCGCGGCCCATGTAAAGTTTGAAGAGAATCCTTTGTGATCTTCGTCGGACGACCATTCAAGGTCTAAAATATGTCCGACGTATAAATTGAATCATTTGCATTATCTGCGGGTAATCATGACCTATAAGGTGTGCTTACTTAGCAAGTTGAATTCTCCTATCGCGATGAATGAAGGAAGGATGAATGAAGGAAAAAGAGCCACAACGATGAATGAAGGAAAAAGAGCAATAAGAAGAGCAAAAGGTGGGGTGGATTGGAATATAATAAAAGATACAGTAGATGCCGGGTAAAAACGTTTTTGCAGCGCCGGTTCAACGTGAGCGCGTCCAGGATGGCACCATCTCATCAAGATTGGTCGTTTAATACCCTTTTTTCAAGCACTATGATGCTTTCCCTATCCATAAGTGGCGCAGTTGTCCCTGGAACATTCGAAGGTGAATTCCAGAGTGGCATCTTTTTATTAGGAATGTTTCGGTAAAAGGTCGTTATGTGCTCGAAACCAATTTGTTTTCCTAGATCGATGATGATTTTGTCCGTCGGGATACGAATATTTTTCACGGTGCGGTTTCCGGTCACGAAACAGCATTTCCGACCGAAATCAAGAACCTCGTATAGACGTTGATATACTTTCATGAAATCCGAATAAAATGATAGGACGTACCCGAGCCGGTCATCGATGATCTTGAACTTGGTCTTGATATCGAGCATCTTGCGCGTGTCGAGTATCTTGTTTCCTTTGTTTCCATTCGGCCTAAACTTTTTGAGTAAAGAATAATATTCATCCTTAATATTCAACATTTCTTCAAATGATTTGATTTCTAGGACAATGGACAATCTTGATGAGATAGTTTCGACGCATTCGCTGGATGTATGCATTATTTCCTCGATAACCGCGTTATCCTCGGAATCACTTTCACGTTGGGTGATGACCTCTAGCGACACCTTGAACTTGTCGATCAAGTTGGCTTGTTGTTTCATTTCTTCCTCAAGGATGGATTTACACGTGGCGAGAAGTATCGGGGATTCGGGGATATCCTGTTCGTTTTCTACTCCACCAAGAAGCTCGTCGTCAATGGCCTTGATCGTGTCCTGATCGTGGATGATCCATTCTAATGGAAATCGCGAAAACTGGCCATAGGCGACAGTGGTCTGGCTGTCTCCATATGGGGGACTTGTGACGATCAGATCAATTGAATTATCAGCAATCCCATCCAATTGCATTGAATTTCCGAGGTATGCCTTGCAACTCGCCGAATACTCCATGCTCGTATAATAATCATATAATTCCTTCGACGCACCGAGATACTCTTCAGCCACGGCCTTGAACGTTTTGATAACATCGACTTTTTCCTCGAACCCGGGCATTTTTTCTCTTTCCATGCGGAAGGTCTTGTTTTCACCTTTGCGCTGGAAAGAACAATCCCGAGCTGCTTTCCCCATGCTCACGAGGAGCAGGTTTTTAGTCCCGGTGGCAGCAGGGTTATTGTTGGTTTCGTTATCAGCATCAGGAAGAATGGTATTGATAGCACATGCGATCACGCTGAGCCCTTGAATGACTTTCTTGCTGTACCAGAATTCGATCTTGTCGTATCGCGGGATATGATCCTCGAATAAATGGGATTTGTTTGCATCGATAAACTGCACCACGGCCTTGTATTTTTTTTGCGCGAAACCCGGGTTAACGATTGCGGTCCTCGCTTTTTCCACGACGTGTGCCAGTGGATTCAGGTCGAATGCGATCGCATCAAGGTTTCGCAATAAAGCCTCGACGCAAGATGTTCCTGAACCTGCGAAAGGATCAAGCATCGGTTTTTTCAATTCGGGGTTTTCATAATTCGGGTAATAACACTTTATCAATTTTCGGGCAACTTGCGGGATCATCCTTGCTGGATATTCGTTGAAAATCGTATGCGTGAATTCTTTCGTGTTCGCAATCTTGAATGTCCATTCATCCTCTTCAAAATCGGATAGATTCAGCATTTTCTTGATGGCTTCTAAATCAACCGTTTCGTCGTGGGATTTGATGCCCAAGAAGTCATCGAGACTTTTTTTCTGAGATTGCATGATTCATTATACCCGTGAGTAATGGTATTTTCAAATGTTCTTATTAAAATCCCAATAAAGATTATGTTACCAAGATGTAATCAATCTGTAACTATTGTATAATATCTTTTTATGTAATTATATGCCATGGTCAATTGGAATCTCGTCGGGTTTGTTAAATCGGGCCAATATCGCAAGAAAATCCTGTTGGCCTTAAAAAATGGGAATAAAACACCAAATGAATTGAAAAATGAATTGGATCTTTATATTACCCATGTTTCGTCGACTTTGAAGGAATTATGTGATAAAGGACTCGCTGAATGTTTAACTCCCGAATTAAAAAAAGGAAAAATATTCGCAATAACTACCCTTGGGGATGAAATAATTAATAAAATATCGTGAAGATTACTGTAATCAACGTGTAATTATGATGTAACTACTTTTTTTTATTGTTTTTACAAAATCTAGGCTTATGGCTAAAAAACGTTTGGGAAATCAAAATCAGCAGATTGATATTGAAAAAGCAAAAGCATTCTTCATTAACGATTTTCGATCCGTGAAGGCACGGGGTTTCATACCTAGCAGCCGAAAACACAACACCGGAGTCGGGAAAACATTCGAAGATGTCATGAATGTGAAAGAAAATAATTTACAATCAGCTGATTATAAAGGATGCATCGAATTCAAAGCACAACGGGGCGATACAGATAGTATGTTGACCTTATTTTCGAAAAGTCCGAGTTTTCCGAAAGGTGCAAATAAATTATTACGAGATCATTATGGAAGTCTGGATCCTGAAACTGGATATAATAAACTGCATACGACCATTCAATTCTCAAGTTATAACACTTTCCAAGATAAATGGGGATTCAAATTGGATATAAACGAAGAGGATTGCAGGATAGAGATAAAAATCAAAAACCTTTCTAATAATAAACTCGAAGATACCTTAATTTATTATACATTTGACGCTCTGAAAAAAATTGTAGTAAAAAAATGTAGACTCATAGCCTATATCGCGACAGAGACCAGGGAGAGAAACGGAAAGGAAGAATTTTATTTTAAGCATGCCAAATTACTCACGAATATGACCTGGGAGAAATTTATCGAATGCTTGAAGCAAGACATCATAAAATATGATATTCGTATCGGGGCTTATCGTTCTGGTAAAAACAAGGGAAAGATTCATGATCACGGCTCTGGGTTTAGAATTCTCAAAGAATCCATCTCACGTGAATTTGATGTGGAAGAAATTGATTAGAAACCTTTTTTCGGAATTTAAATCGTTTTTATCAGCATAATCTTGATTTTTATTTTTTTGGATTCTTCGTCAGATCCAATTTTACAAGGAGTGCTTATTCGCCTTGTCTACCAATTCAAGTATTCATTATTTAACATGTTAAATACTGAACGTTTAAGAGAAGAAAGGGTTAAAGAACGAATAGTGCTGGAGATGATTTTTGAAAAGGGTATCAAGATTTATGACAGAAGATAAAGTGCCGGACTTGTTCATTGTTGATAATAATCAAGCGGAATGGACTGTTGAGAGATATTTAAAAGAATTTTGTGAAATCTCAAAAAGTATGGACATTGCCACGGCATATTTTGAAATTGGCTCTCTTTTATCCCTGGATTCTTTGTGGCAAAAACTTGAATTGATACGGATTTTAATGGGCGACGAGGTAACTAAAAGAACGAAGGAGGCTTTTGAAAAAGCATTGAATGAAATTAATACAAAGCTTGATGATAGTATCGAAAAAGAAAAAGAAAACAATGATTTCTTGAAAGGAGTGCCCGCGATTGTAAATGCCATAAAGAAAGGTAAAATTAAGGTAAAAGTCTACAGAACTAACAAATTTCACGCGAAAACATACATCACCCACACACATTTCGAAGTAATCGGTGCAAAAGCACTCGTTGGCTCTAGCAATTTCACTCAGCCTGGTTTGACAAAAAATGTCGAATTGAATATACAAGTTCAAGATCGTAGCGAAGTCAATCTGCTTCAGGAATGGTATGAAAAGCATTGGAAGGAAGCAGAAGATGTTGCCGACGTCATTTTACGAACGATAGAGCGCCATATAAAGAAATACACGCCATTCATGATTTATTTGAAATCACTCTACGAGTTTTTCAAAGGGCATGAAATTACCGAGAGTGAATGGGAAAAAAGCGATTCAATCATTTATCAAAACCTTGATCAATATCAGAAAGATGGTTATCACTCTTTGATCAAAATTTCCAAGCGATATCAAGGTGCATTACTTTGTGATGGTGTCGGTCTCGGGAAAACTCGGATAGGATTGATGCTGATAGAGCGTTTTCTCCTGAGGGATAATAAACGAGTTATTCTGGTAGTACCGAAATCGGGACGGAAATCGGTCTGGGAAATGAACATCAAAAAGTTTATGCCGAAGATTCTTAATGGTTTTTTACCGTTTAAAATAATAAATCACACGGATATCATGCGAAAGGCCACGAAAGATGTTAATTGGCCGGAAGTTATGGACAATATTCAAGATCAAGGACAAATCGTCATTATCGATGAGGCACATCATTTCAGAAATCTCAATACGAATCGGTATAAAAGATTCTATGATATGGTCGACAATAAAATGATGTTCTTCTTGACGGCGACGCCAATCAATAACAGCCTCCTAGATCTCCTTCATTTGATCGAATTATTCACGAGACGAGAATCTAATTACTTTTCTGCCGCGCCATTAGGAATCTATAATCTTCGTGGTCATTTTCAAAAAATGGAAGCGTCAATCCAAAATATGATATCGGGTCAAGAAGGAGATAATAGTATCTCCATAGACCAAAATGAAGCATCTGAAAAATTGACAACCGATGATCTTTTCAATGCAATCGTGGTTCAACGTAGCAGGAAATACGTGAAAGAAAGTCAAAAGAGGACCAAGGAAGGAAAGGTCTTGTTTCCTGAAAGAGAACCGCCGATCGTGGTAAATTATTCGTTGCAAAAGACTTATGGTAGATTGTTAAATGAAATCAAGAAAGCATTCGATAAAGATAATCCGTTACTCACGCTCGCAATATACTATCCGTATGCCTTTCCCAAGACGCCGGAAATTCAATTTGATCCAATGAAGACAGGTAGGCAAAAACAGATCGTCGGTTTAATTCGAACACTTCTATTAAAACGGTTTGAAAGCTCCAGGAAAGCATTTGAATCATCGTGTGAGGATCTTCTTCTCAAATTAATTGCGTTCGTGAAAAAATACGATCCTGATCACCTGAAAAAATGGGAATTACGAAATCAAATCGTTATTAACCATATAAAGAGGCACTTGAAAGAAAGGGGGATAATGGACTTTCAAGATTACGACCGACAAATAGAGGACGACCTCGAAGAATATGATGATGATTATTTGCCATCGGAGATAAATGAAACTGTAAAAGACCTTGATGAGAATGAATTCGATATTCCTGCCATCATTATGGAAACATTCAACGACATAGAGCAATTGACAATATTCATTCGTGAATTGATTGACTTGAAAGATAAACCGGATGATAAATTAGAGCAATTGATTCTTTTGCTGAAAGAAGATGAGAGATTAAAAGATAATAAAGTAATCATATTCTCGGAATACATGGCTACTGCAAAATATATTCACAAGAGAATTGAAAGTGAATTCGATAATACATTTGAGATGGATAGTTCGGTTGCCGCAGACCGCGAGGATATAATCAAGCGATTTGCACCATACTACAATGAAAGTTCTAGCTTGGATTTAACCAATGAAGGGCTTGATGAAATCAGAATATTAATTTCAACAGACGTTTTATCAGAAGGATTGAATTTACAAGATGCTTGTTTCTTAATCAATTATGATTTGCATTGGAACCCTGTCAGATTAATGCAACGAATAGGAAGGATTGACAGGAGATTGGATGCAAGTGTTGAAAAGTCTATGATTGCAGATTATGCAAACCTGAAAACTATACGCGGTAAAATTCAATACTGGAATTTTTTGCCACCGAACGAGCTAAATCAATTACTAAGCCTCTATGAAAAAGTCACCAGTAAAACCTTGAAAATTTCTAAAACATTCGGCATTCAAGGCAAGAAGCTCTTAACTCCTGATGATGATTACGATGCCTTGAAGGATTTTAACGAGACCTACGAGGGCTCTACATCCAATATCGAAACAATTCATCTAGAATACCAAAAAATAGTAATAAAAGAACCTGAGTTGCTCGATCAAGTACGGAATTTACCTTCCAAGGTATTCAGCAGCAAAAAAAATGAGATCGATGATCGAAAACTGATTTTCTTTTGCTACAACTTACCTGCAAAGGATTTAGAATCGCAAGTATGGAATGAAGAAGCAGGATTCACGAAATGGTATTTATATGACGTGAATTCCAAGAAGATAGAAGAAGATCCGATTGAAATTCTAAAATATGTTAAATGCGATAAAAATACTAAGATAAAAGAAGAATTGGATAAGGAAGTCCTGATCGAAATTCGGAAAACCCTCGATAAACATATCAAGAACACTTATTTGAAAACAGTTCAGGCACCAATCGGTGTCCGAGCAAAACTAAAAGCGTGGATGGAGATTAATTAAATAAGGAGATCGCTTTGTCCGAAGAAAAAATAGCATTATTGCGAAAAATTAAAGATTTTAATGGATTAGTAGATTATTTAAAAAGCCAATTGAATTGGCCCATCGATATTGAAGATGCGGATGATATTTCCTTTGATTACAATCCTGAGGATTTAGGAATCGATGTTAATTACGCTGCAAAAATTCAAAATATAAAACAAATTCGCCCGCTAGCGGACAATCAACCGTGGGGCGTATTTTATATTGAATTTGAATCAAAAGATTTGCCCGTGGTAATTCTTAGAAGGATTTTAAATAATCTAGTAGGTTCTCGCAGAAATGCGCCGGATCGATTAAAGACATGGGATCTCGGCGATTTAATATTTATTTCATCAACTGGAGAAAAGAAAGAAAGAAAAATTACATTTGCACATTTTTCAGAGTCAGATACTGGTACTCACGAACTAAAAACTTTTTCATGGGAGAAAAATGATACATTCTTGCATTATCTTCAGAATAAACTAGATTTAGACAAACTTCAGTGGCCTGAAGATCCGCGTGATATAGACACTTGGAGAGACCAATGGTCGATGGCCTTTAGATTGGGTTTTAAATACGTGATTAGGACGTCCAAGCAATTAGCGACAGAAATGGCTCATATTTCATCGCAAATACGAAATCAAGTTAAGATCGTTTATGCTTTTGAAGTAGAAATTGGACCACTTCATAATCTTGTTAATAATTTTAAGGAAATACTTGTCCATGATTTGGAAATCGATGCTTTTGCGGACATGTATGCACAAACAATTACTTATGGTTTATTTTCAGCTCGTGCATCGCGAGAAGGTGATTTTACCCTTAAAAATATAGTAGCCTTGATACCTAACACCAACCCATTTTTAAAAGGTCTCTTTGAGGAATGCACGAGAATCGACAAGGAATCATCAAAAAGTCTCGATTTGGAGGAATTGGGGATCATTGAATTGATAAACTTGTTGAGGGAAAGTAACATTGAGGCCATATTGCAAGATTTCGGGAAACAAAAGAAAGGAGAAGATCCCGTTATCCATTTTTACGAATCTTTTCTCACGGAATATGATAAAGAGCAAAAAGTAAAGCGTGGCGTCTTTTATACTCCGGATCCAGTTGTATCTTTCATAATTCGATCTATAAACAAGATTTTGAAAAATGAATTTAACTTGGAAAATGGCTTGGCAAATAATTCTCAAATTGAAATAACACAAGATGATAGCAAAATCCAAATTCCTCTAGTTCAAATCCTAGATCCGGCAACGGGAACTGGTACTTTTTTGAAACATGTCATTGAAATAATCAAGAAAGAGTTTGATCAAGCATCTAGCTCAACAGGGGCTCAACGAGAAACAGAATGGAACGCGTTCGTCTCGTCACAACTATTCTCGCGATTTTATGGTTTTGAATTAATGATGGCTCCTTATGCCGTCGCTCACTTGAAATTAGGATTAGCCTTAAGCGCTACTGGCTATCAATTTCAAGAAGATAAGCGCCTTGGCATTTACTTAACAAACACACTTGAAGGTGTTTCTGAGGATACAAGTCTGTACGAAAAGATCTTTCATTGGCTATCCAATGAAGTGAAAGAAGCAAATTTAATCAAGAATAACCTTCCGATCTGCGTCATTGTCGGTAATCCTCCGTATTCGGTCAGCTCTTTGAACAATTCCCCGTTTATCCGGGATCTAATGATTGATTATAAAAAAGGCCTTGACGAAACGAATATGCAACCCTTAAATGACGATTATATCAAGTTTATTCGGTTTGCCCAATGGAGAATTTCCAAGACAGGAAGGGGAGTTATCGGATTCATTTCCAACAATTCATTCATCAATAATGTAATCCATCGACAGATGCGTAAAAGCATACTTGATTCCTTCGATAAAATTTACATTTTGAATTTGCATGGCAATTCGAATATCAAGGAAAAATGCCCTGATGGTAGCAAAGACGAAAATGTCTTCGATATACGTGTTGGAGTTTCTATTACTTTTTTTATCAAAACCGGGAATCAAAAACCTACTGGGGCCCAGGTTTATCTTGCGGATCTCTACGGGACAAGAGAAGTCAAGTATGATTTCTTAAACGAAAACGATATAGAATCTGTGGAGTATAATTTGTTAAGCATAAGAGAGCCAAATTACTTCTTCTTTAAGAGAGATTTTGAAAGTGAAGATATTTATAACAAATTCTTGAGCTTGGACGAGATTTTTAATGAAAATAATGTCGGTATAAAAACGCACAGAGATGACTATATAATAGATTTTGACAAAGCACCATTGGTTTCAAGACTGGAGAAACTCATGAGTGACATGTCAGACGAGGAAGCAAATGAAAGTCTCGGGTTGAACGATGATATCTCGCGGATATCTAAATATCGAGCAACGCTCAAGGAAAATGGAATAGAAGATAAGTATTTTAAATCATTTGATTACCGGATTTTCGACAGGAGAATTCTCTACTATTTCATTCCTATGATAACCCGTGCTCGCTGGGATTTGATGCAGCACATGTTGAAGGATAACATAGCCTTGGTATCAACGCGATTATTGCGTAGTAATTATTACAATCATTGTTTTATCACAGATAGAATCGCAGACATAGGTTTTACTTCCGCAAAAACGAGCGAAAGTGCGTATTTTTTCCCGCTATATGTATATCACAAGGAAACGATGAAAGGAAGACAAATAACGCTCGACGGAAAGACGTTGCTATCGGATTCTGGAAAACAGCCGAATTTTCAACCGAAATTTGTTAATTTTTTGAAATCACTGTATCACGACGATATGGAGCCTGAATTTGTTTTAAATTACATCTACGCGATACTCCATTCCAAAAAATACTGCGAAAAATACGTGGAATTTCTCAAGACCGCATTTCCTAGAATTCCTTTTACGGAAAATTATAAAAAATTTCAAGAAATAGGCGAAAAAGGTCAGGAACTCATAAATGTACACCTATTACGTGTTCGTTTTTCAGAGACCGAAGCTAATTTTCCCGTTGAAGGGGACAATCTTGTTGGGAAAATTGCCTATGATTCATCCGAAAAAAAGATATTCATTAACAAGAATCAATTTTTTGACAACATTTCCGAAAATATCTGGAATTATTGTATCGGGGGATATCAAGTTCTGAATAAATGGTTGAAAAGTCGAAAAAATAGGAATTTATCATTGGAAGACGTAGATACATTCAATCAAATCGTGGCGGTTCTTGAAAGAACTCAATCGATAATCACGGAAATTGATGAAATGCTAGATTTCATCTGAATTCACAATCTTGTATAAAAACCGATTTTTCTTCAAGTGATGAATATGAAAGAAGACAATATCTCTCGATTGAAAGAAATTACAAATTTTGAGGAATTGATTTTATATTTTAAAGATGTTCTAAATTGGCCATTCGAATCAACCGATGCAGATGATATTATCTTCGATTATTCATTTGAAGATTTAGGAATTGATGAAAAATATTTTGCTAAAATAGAATCGATTAAACAATTACGTCCCGTATATGAATATCAACCATGGGGTATTTTTTATGTCGGATTTGAACAAAAAAGTTTACCCATTGGCGTCTTAAGGCGTATTTTAAAAGCATTAATATTTACAAAGAGAAAATCGACCGATAATATTCGTCTATGGAATTTGAATGATCTAATCTTCATTTGTTTTTCAGGTGAAGGAAGCGAGAGAAGGATTTTTTTCACCCATTTCTCAGAAAATATTTTTAAGATTCCTGAAATGCGCGTGTTTTCATGGGACAAGCAAGACACAAAATTGCATTTTGAAATGCAGACTACATTAGATTTAGAAAAACTAAGGTGGCCTGAGGATCCAGAAGATGTCGAAGGCTGGAAAAAAACCTGGACTTCGGCCTTCTCGAAACGATACAAGGAAACAATAACAAGCTCCCAGGAATTAGCATCAAAAATGGCTGAATTCGCCCTCTCGATTAAGAAAAAAGTTATAGAAACATATAATTTTGAAGATACCAAAGGATTAATCCACCAATTGTATGATGATTTTAGAAATCTTCTAATAAAAGACCTAAAAGAAGAAGATTTTGCAGACATGTACGCCCAAACTATTGTTTATGGCCTTTTTTCTGCGAAATGTACCCATGAAAAGTTCTTTAAGGATGATAATATATCATCGATAATTTCCAATACTAATCCCTTTCTCAGAAAAATTTTTGACATATTCATGGGTTCCGAGGCAGGAACACCAAAACTCCTTGATATCGATGATCTTGGTATATCTTCACTCATTGAAATGTTAAAAAATGTGAACATTGAAGCAATCCTACAAGATTTCGGAAGGCAGAAAAAAGCCGAAGATCCGGTCATTCATTTTTATGAACTCTTTTTGCATGAATATAATCCCGAACAAAAGGTAAAAAGAGGTGTTTTTTACACACCAGATCCGGTCGTATCCTTTATCATTCGCTCAATTGATATATTATTAAAAAATGAATTAGGCTTTGATGAGGGACTTGCTTCTATTTCTGCTACAGAAAAAATTAATCAATCCACACAAGAAAATAATGATTTCGCCATAAAAGTAATAGATCCAGCGACGGGAACAGGAACTTTTTTGAAACACGTGATTTTGGCCATTAAAGGAAACCTAGATGTTGTTTGGCAAGAATTCACCGAGGCAGAAAGAAAAATCAAATGGAATCAATATGTCAACTCTTATCTATTTCCGCGTTTGTTCGGATACGAAATAATGATGGCGCCTTACGCGATTTCGCAATTGAAATTAGAACTTGTTTTAAAAGAGACGGGTTATGAATTCTCGTCGAATGAACGTTTTAACATTGCTTTGACGAATGCTTTAGATTTTAATGAAGAAATTAAGAAAAAAAGGGATACTCTTAATGCGTGGCTTAGTGAGGAGCTTATCTTTGCACACAAGATAAAAGCTGAAGAAAATATTTCGATTGTTGTTGGGAACCCTCCTTATTCTAGATCATCTCAAAATAAACACTCATCCATTGAGCCGCTTTTGAATGATTACAAGAACCTCGTTAAAAATGAACCAAATATCCAAGCTTTATCGGATGATTATGTGAAATTCATCAGATTAGCCCAAGATATAATAGAGCGGAATGGGTGGGGCATTGTTGGAATGATTACCAATCACACTTTTTTAAAAGGACCGATATTCCGCGGGATGCGGTCTTCTTTATATGATTTTTTTGATAGCGTTTACATTTTAGATTTACATGGAAATACAAAAATTCAAGAAGATGTACCGGAAGGAATGGCAAATCAGAATGTCTTTCAGGGCGTTGGCCAAGGCGTATGCATATTTCTTTTTTTAAAGAAATTTAACGGTCAAAATAAAGAAAAAATGTTTTTTCATTGTGATCTCTTCGGCACCCAGAAGCAAAAATATGATTGGTTGGATAACCATGATCTTTCCAACGTTAGTTGGGAAATACAATATCGACCATACGCCCCAAATTATCTATTCGCTATTGAAAATATCGATCCTGTTGTGAAACAAGAGTACGATTCTTTTATCTCCATTGAAAACATTTTTCATTTTAATAATGTCGGGGGAAAGCCGGGAGATGATGGACTGCTCGTGGCATTTACTCGGGAAGAACTAATTAAAAACATAAATAATTTTATGCAAGATGCTAAATCAAAATTAGATTTGGGAAAATTAACCGAGGCAAAACGGAATTTTCTCGATATCATCGATTCCTTTCAAATAGATGAGAAGAATTTACTTTTATACAATTATCGCCCATTAGACGAAAGATGGGTCTATTTTGATGAAGACATTTGGACTAGAAAAGTTCCAGAAACAAAAAGGCAATCTGATGGGCCCAATTTAATAATGTTATCCTCTAAATTGGTCAAGGATCGGGAATTTAACCACGTTTTTATCACGGATAAGTATACAGATGTCATTTTCCTTTCCAGTACCAGTTCTACCAACTGCTATGTATTTCCCGTTCTTTATTATGATGAAAAGATGGAATCGGAATGGAATTTATCTGAATTTTATTTAAAATATTTACAAGTAATGGGATATCCGGCAAATCAAGACGATCTGGAAAGTATAATCGCCTATATATATGCTATTTTATCTTCTTCGACATTTCGGTTAAAATTCAATGAATGCCTTAAAAACGGGGCACCGAAAATCCCATTTATTCAAGAAAAAGAGATTTTCAAAAAATTACTAGAGAAAGGAAAGGAATTATTAGTTCTACACCTGACGCATCAGTGTGAGGAGAATCAAGATATATCATGTCAATTTCTAGGTGAGGGGACTAATTTAGTCGAAAAGAAAAAGGGAAGCAATCGATTATTCAAAGGTCGATATTACATCAACAAATTCCAATATTTTTATGAGATTTCGGAAGAAGACATTCAATATAAGATTGGAAAATACCCTGTTCTTGATAATTGGCTATATTGCCGAATTGGTAGAAAACTTTCGGAAGATGACATTTTTACTTTTATTGAGATCATAAAGATCGTTAAAAAATCTATAAAATTGATTCATGAAATAGATGAGATCTTAGAAAATGTCATTTGAACATTATCAAGTATCGTGCTCATCGGCCTTCATTCAGCCTTTAAACAAGTGCAGTTTTATATACAGTTTCTGATTTTCCCGAGCAGAGAGATGTATATAAAATAGGAATTTTGTATACAGAAATCAAATCTATCTTGCAAGAATTTCTTTCGATGTCATCGTTCGTTTTCAGATTTTTCAAAAACGGACAATGATCATAAAAAAGATGATGGTGAATGATTGAAAGGTTCTTGCACGAGATGCTGGCATCTCGGGATCCGCTTTTTACGCGAGCACTGAACTCGGCGAGATGGTTCTTCTTATCGAGCAAATCAATGATATTTCCTATGTCGAAATTGGTGTCGGGGAATCAAAATCAAAGGCGCGAAAAGCCGCGGCAATGAAAGTTGTTGAAGCGTCGAACTTGATAGCGTGGTTATCGAAAAAATATCCAGATAAGATCCTTTGAAGACTTGTCATCTTTCGATGCCACCTTTCATCTTTCGAATTTCCAAAAACCAATCATGATGGTGAATGATGACAAATCCATGAATCTACATTTGGAATCAACATTTTCACTTAGTTAATAGAAAGCACGCGAAAAACACACAGAATGAGAAGAGTAGACCTAAGCGTTATTATTTTTTTGCTTGCCACGCGCTGAGCTGAGACTGTTTTTTCATTTTATGTGCGCACTTCGTACACGCGATATTCCCGCGCCACCGGCGCATGCCCGTTTTTCACCTGCGACAGCTTTGCTAATCCTCTTTCCCAAATCGATGCTTGTTCGTGATATTTCGTGGCTCGTTCAGCAAGTACCGATGCCGAGTATTCCGAAAATTTATCGTGAAGCAACTGATCTTGACTTTGATACTCCGAATTTATCATTTGGAGGTCATCAATGATTGTCGTGACTGGCGCACCCGAAAGCAGTTGGAACCAGTCGGGCTGCATGGTCACACCCCCGGCTACTGTATCTCCATCAATTAAAACGCCCAAAAACTTTTCCCCACCCGGCAGGGTCCGGTAGGACTGCACTGTTCCCGCAAGTTTTTCCTTGCTCGTCAAGTGGTAATCCGGTCGATAATGCAACGTGTTATTCATCAAATTTACGACATTTTCCAACAGATCGCCGGGATCATTGAAATCAGGATTTATCCACGTGAAATCACGATCGAAGTTGGTGGTCTTTATGCAAGGAATCATCGTTTCGATGTCCTGGTGCATGTTATAATAGCGATCGAAATGATCCACGTCCCGGTTCACGACGAGATACTCGTAAAGCATGATATAATGATAGGGATCGATCGACGAACCCGCGATCGCCGGTAAATCGAAGCCCGATACTTGCACGCCCTGGCCCAGCAGCGACCGTGGCACGTTTATCGGCCCGCGGAACATGTCGATACTGTCTATTCCCATGCAATCTCGTCCCGCCCCAAGCATCGCTGCAAAGGATTCTGGATCCTGCGCGCTCACGAGCCCAAAGCATCCAACATCGTCGCGCTCGTGCGACCGGTATGATGAATCTCGAAACACGGCCATTGTACCAGTGCATTTCCCGTTTTCCTTGCTCGAGAGCAACACGTGAAATCCTCCTTCATCGTCGATTTGGTTCAAGGCATTCCACACGTGCCGTCTCAAATCCACACGCGGCACCAGATTCCGATACCGTGAATGCAGCCAGAAGGTCTCGAAATCAACCTTTTCAACGTTAATGTCATTAAAACGTGGTCTCGTGGCGGTAAGTTCCATAATTTTTCACGCTCGCTAAAGCCGAGCGTTCGAATTATATAAGGAGAAAACAGGGAAAACTGACTTTTTTAAGTGGCCGGAGCAAAAACTTACCAGTAAAAATTTTCGATCCGTGCCCGTGCAAGAAAATTATGCGTGATGATTATATCCATTAAATTTGGAATGAAGATATAATCATAAACAAGTAAATAATGCACGTGACAAGTCCAAGGATGGTGAAATGCTTAAAAGGAGCTGTTCTCTTTTATTAAATACGCCAATACCGAACAAAAGAGAACAAGACTCCCATGATCACCAAGCAAATCTCCTTTAATAATTTTTGTGATTTCTTATCGCCACCACGTCCTTGGATATTGAAAGATGCGATTCAACAAGAATTAGAACCGAAACTCGCGGACAAAAAATACACGGTCGTCTTGAAACGCGGCAATATTATCGATATCGAGGAAAATCACTGCAAAAATTGCGGCGAGCTACTCTATCATAACGGATTCAATTCTAAAATGCCCGTGCTGGATAAAGGTCTAGGACGTCGCCTCTATCGAGTACATAGGAAACGATGCCCTCGTTGTGGCGAGATCAATTATGATTTTTCGGCCATCGCAGCACGTGACGGCTGTTATCACGAGAATTACAAGCGACGGGCGCGATTGCATTTCATGAATGGGCTGAACCCTGCTCGAATACAAGCAGCGATCCATTCGGATTACAACATGACAATCCCGCGCACGACACTCGTTGGCTGGATCATCCAATCTCAAAAACCGCTGAGAAGGTTACTCGCATCGGTGAAATTGCCGTTTAGCGGGCATTGGCATCACGACGAAACGTTCTTGCGTGTCGGGGGCAAGAAAGCTTATGCGCTCGATACTTTCGATGCCGTTACGAAATTTGTTCCTGCAGTCACGGTGACACGGGAAAATGACCGATCAGCAGCCACGAAACATTTGCTATCGATCCGGCGTCGTCCCGGCGATCCTATAAAATCCCTGGTCATGGACGGAACAGCAAAGCTTGGTACGTTGCTCAAGACGCGATATTTTAAACACGTGCAGCGTGGACAATGTAACATGCATTTCAAGTGGCGTGTCGGCAGGAAACTCAAGCGACTCGCGGGAATAGGCGAGAGTTCGAAGAAAGTGTTGCCAGAGAAATACCATGCGTTGCGCCAGCGGTTTTACGACGTGTTCGATAGTCATGACGAGACACAGGCATATATCGCACTGGAACGGCTTCGACCCCTTCTCGAACGAATAAACAAGAGATATTTGACGACGCTGTTTAATGATATCGAGGCTAAACTACCACAAATCATCGCGTGGCAACGGGATCCGGATATCGCGCCAACAAATAACAAGTGCGAGAACTTTCACCAGCGGTTGCAATACCATACATCGTTCAAGACCAGAACGCGATTGCTATCTGGCGCACAATGCATCGCGGACTTTCGCGTGTTCAATCATAACTTTCAGCGGTTCACGACGTATTCTGACGAGCTCTGGCAAAAACGGTGCAAATACAAGGCATGGTTGCACGAAGATCCAAAGGATCCGTCGCTAAAGGGGGGCACCCAGTATTATTTTAATGAAATATGTCGAGTTAACAAGGCATTCGGTGAATATACGACGTTCTGGGAGAATTATCTTCAAGTACAGTGAAAAAAAATGGTAAACCGGGCTTAATTATTATCATCACTTACTTTCGTCATGCGCCAAAACAGGTTCAAGAAAGTAAAAATCGAATTCTTTTGCTTGAAACGTGAAATTGGATGGAATCTATAGGTCTTTCGGTGAACTTGAAGTCATCATATTATGGATTCAACAACCACTTTTTCATCAACATTGATGTTGGTGTTTCCGTGAAATTTATATTGATAATTGGGTTGATCATGGATCAATCCTTCCCGCTGGCGGCAAACGTGTTGGCATGACACGCCAACCAGATACCCCCACGTCGGGTCGCATTGAATCCATCCATGCTTTGGCGAAAAGAATTCGACCCAGCCATGAGGGCCAAGTGACCAATCTTTCAAGTGGATGACCCACCCGATTATCAGCTTTGCCGGTATTTTTGCCGCCCGGAGCAGCGCGATCGTGAGATCTGCATATTCCGAGCAATCTCCAGAAAGCGTTTTCAATGCATTGGCAGCATTATCTCGCATGTTATTAACATAATAATGCATGTTCGTGTTGACAAACTCAAAAACTGCCTTGATAAGGTCCGACTTGCTCGCGCTCTTGGCCTTGAGTTGCTTGATCAATGCTTGGACATTTGGTTCTTGGAAGTTCCAATATTTCGAAGGTTTTATGATTTCGCTTCCATATTTGTTTGGGATGATGAGGGAACGATATTCTTGATCATTTCCAAAGCTTGGTGTTAGCAAGACCTTGTTTCCCTTCGGCTTGATATCCGCGGTAAAAAAAAGGTCCTTTGTAGATCCGGGTTCGACAAGCGGAACGCCAAACCCAAAGATTTCATTTTGATCATCGTCCACGAGTTTTTGCGATTGCAACTTGGTTTGCACGCTCGTGTCTTGAAACTTCGTCGACGGCGGGAGGCGCGTGAGAATGATCACGTCCCTGGCAGCACTAGGCCCCGTGTTGGAAATGGTATAGGTGAATCGCAGCTTGATATTTGGCTGCTCCCCCCATTCGATGCGGACAGTTTTTGAATCTCGCGTCGGCGATTGCATTTTTTGCATGAAGGGATCGGGCACGATGATGCGATGCTTGTTATTTTCATCCGTCGTGATTTGCGCGAGTGCTGAACTAAAGAATATCTTGTCTGCATTGTTGAGGAACACGATCTTGCTCAAGAGCTCCTTTGGCCACTCGATGATCTTGAGACTGCCCAATTTTTCGACAAAGGATTCCTTTGGAACGATGTTCAATTCGATCGAATATTTTTGATGCGGATACAACGGCTTTGGAAAGATGATGTCGTAGGTGTTCTGGTTTCTATGGGCAGTTACCTTTAAATTGTTCCCGTCATGCATTTTCCCGGAAATTGCTTCTGTCGGAATTAGCGTGGAAAAGGAGAACCCTGTCGCTAGGCTGTTCTCATTCCAAATACCCTCGATCGTTCGCTTGATTATTATCCGGCCGTTGAGGCCAATGATCAAGTCAATTTCCTTGTCGTCCATACACAATCACGACAAATCAGGTTAGATTGAACACAACCAAGAATCATTACTTGTTTTTTTCCAAGGCAATTAAACATGTTACTATCGATAGATGCGATACCGGCGTGCAGACGAAAGTTATAAATCATTCAACCAGCTAACAATTCAATAGCCATGGGGAAACTTCCGCAATTAAGCATGCAAAGCATCTTGACAAAGAACCAGGTTCCCGCGGGGGAGCCATTTTCCGAGAAAGGAAGCTTGCAGATTTCGTTAAAACAAGAAACGAACAAATCGCTGCCCGCGAACCTTGTTTTGATTTTAGATTGTTCGCATTCCATGCGTGGGGAGCCCATGGAACTGTTTCACGTGGCAATTGAATCGGTAGTTCAAAATCTTCGACCGGAGGATGTCTTGACCGTCATTCCATTCGGCACCTATGCAGAAGTCTTGTTCAAGGAAAAATCTTCAAGGGACTTGGAAAGCGGCTTTCCCTACCTCAAAGAAATGGGTGCGACGAATTATGGCGCCGCATTTCAAGCAGCGATCGAGATGTTGACCCATGAATCGAGCACGAGGTTATTGAAAGGGGATGATGTCCACACTGTTTCGAAAATTGCCTTGTTTTTCACCGATGGCCACCCGTGGAAATCGGAACCATGGGAGGAACTCGTGCCGGTTTTCACGCAGCGCGGTTTTTCGCTGAACGTGCTTGGGATGGGAACCAAGATCGATTACACGAAACTAGAATATATTTCTCAGATCTCAGGAGGGCACTATTTTCATGCCGACTCGATCCAAGAATTGAATGACATCTTGATGCAAATACTCGACTTTTCACAAAACGTGGTCTTTTCATTGCCGAAATTGGAATTCACGATATATCCAGACGTGGCCATTACCAGCATTGATCTCGTGGGACCGCCACGCAACCTTGGGAAGGATTTCGGTCCCGGGAATCATGAAATCGTCCTACCGGACCTTCAATCAGGTTCCGTGCTGGAACTTTTATTCGACATCACGATGGAGATCCCCGGAACCGCCGGACAGACGCAAGACCTGGTCGAGTGGAACATGATCAATACCCCCACGGAAATCACGCGCGTTCATTGGGTGAACCAGGAAACAGCGCTTTTAGCACCAGTTAGCACTCGGCCCGCTATTCTATCAAAGGTGTATGAGGGGCTTGATGCTATCCAGCGTGGCGACACGATAGCCGCTACGCAAATTGCTACAAGTCTATCCAAGGTATCCAATAACAGCGTGGCTCAAACAGGATCGACGATCATCACGCGGGCAGCGAGTGGCGGTTTGAGCGAGGGAAAATTGCTTGCGCTCCTATCGAAAACCACGACAAAGCGGGATGGCACGTTAAGTTAAATCGTGCCTTGTTAAAAATGTGAAAGATATATACAAATTTAGCGATATATGTTATAAAACAAGAGGAAAATGATTGTCATGGCAAAGCTTCCACAAATCCAGTTGCAGAGCACGCTCGTGAAAAACAAGGCAGTAGCAGGAGAGAAATTTAACCAAAAAGGTAGCCTGCAAATTGCCCCGAGGGATGATGCTGCAAAAAGCCTTCCGGCAAATATCATCTTGATCCTGGATTGTTCCGGCTCGATGGAAGGTCACCCCATGGACTTGTTGAATGCTGCTATCGACAAGGTTTCCCAAAAAATGCGGCCAACGGACGTGCTGTCCATCGTGGCATTTGGCGCCGATGCAAAGATCATCATTCAAGAATTCAGTAAAGACAAGATTTTCCAAGGAATTCCGCAATTAATCACGATGGGGAATACTAATTATTTCGGGGCTTTTGAAAAAACCATCGATTTAGTGAAGAACAAGAATACGACCCGGAAACTCAAGGGAGACGATGTCCACGCGGTCGCGAAAACCGCGCTGTTCCTCTCCGATGGCCAACCGAACGACCCGAGGCCGTACGAGCAACTCGTGAAGGAATTTATGAATTCCGGCTTTTCGCTTCATGCCATGGGGTTAGGAGGTTCAGTTGATCCTGTAAAACTTCAAGAGATCGTGGAAATTGCGGGAGGAATTTATTTTCATGCGGATGATGAGGAAGAACTGGAAAAAGGACTCCAAGAAATGCTCGGGTTTTCGCAAAATCTCGTGTATTCATTGCCTAAACTGGAAATAACCGTGTTTCCAGGTGTCGTTCTTTACAACTTGAATTTGGTGGCCCCGCCGCGCGAGCTCGAAAGTCTCCTAGAGGAAGGAAATCATGAAGTAAATTTACCCGACATCCAATCAGGCGCGGATTTGCAACTGGTATTCGACATCGCTGTTGAAACGCCTCACGAGGAGGGGGAATACCAGGACCTTGTTGAATGGAACATGGCCAATGCACAATCCGAGACGACTCGGATTCAATGGGTGAATATGCAAACCGTGCTTCTTGCGCCGGTGAGCACGCGCCCGGTCGTTCTCACGAAAATCTTCGAAGGCTTGGATGCCGTGAAAAATGGTAATACCATGCTTTCCACGCGGATTGCCGAATCGCTTGCCAAGATTCCAAACAACCCGCTAGCCGAATCTGGAGCCACGTTAGTGACGGACGTGTCGAACTCTGGCCAGAGTCAAGGAAAATTATTATCGACATTATCGAAAACGACCACGAAGCGGGATGGACTAAAAACAAAATGAAGGGTGAAAATTGATGAGTGTAATATGCGAATTTTGCGGCGCGGAACTCCATGTTGATGATTTAAAACAAGGCGTCTGCCCTAAATGTGGATTCCCAATTTCAGAAGATAATCAAAAATTGTTGAGAGACGAAGCAGGACTAATTGACAAACCAATGAAAGCTTGTGTTAATTGCAATACTTTATTACCTGAAGCCGATTTCAACTCGGGCCAGCCGTGCCCACAATGCGGAAATGATCCAACTCGATCAATTGATACAGAGGGGCCAGAAGTAAAGCAGTGCAAGAATTGTGATTGGACAATTCCGGCTGCCGATTATGATTCAGGAAAACCTTGTCCAAATTGTGGTAACGACCCGCGCGCCACTCCTACCCCGCCTGGACCAAGTTCTGAACCTGGACCAAGTCCTGGAGGAAACGAGAATGAGCTTGAGATCATGCTCGAGGTCGTAATTGGATCCGAGAAAGGGAAATCATTTTCATTACCACAAGACAAGGATCTCGGCCGCGCCGCGTTTGAAAAGAGCATCCAAGGAGTTAAACCAAAGTTTCTCGAATTTATCTCCATTAAGCATATGAAGTTTCATTCAGAAGAAGGCCGACTGCAAATAATGGATCTTGGCTCGAGGAACGGAACAGCGGTCAATGAAGTGCAAATGGAGCCAAATAAGTTTTACGAAATCAATATCGGAAGTCGAATTGTTTTAGGAAAAGGTGCGGGGGTGTTCCGCCTTGTTGCATATTCACAATGCCCATCTATCCAGCCCGCGAATTTTCAGCTAAAAGAACTTACCACGCAAGTCGTTTATCCCGTTCTTTTAAAATCGGGTGAAAAGGAGGTGTTTGGTCGGGAACCGTTAGAAAATGGGCCCATTCATCCATTTCTCCACGATGTTTTTTTCGACAGGTTATCCGAGGGAGATGATAAAGACACGATATTGGCTGAATTTCAACACATCTCCAGGAAGCAGTTTGTTCTTGAATTGAATACAAACGAAGAAGGATCGCCGACATTGATAATAACGAACCTATCAAAATATGGAACAAAAGTCAACGATGACCTTCTGGCAAATCCTGGAGATTCAGCATCACTAATCGAAAATGCAAAGATCTCTTTTGGAAAAACATTCGAGTGCATTTTGGAAAAATTAAATTGATCTTCTTACCATTTCAAATTTATTTTTCATCCAAGCTAAATAAATGATATGACCATGCAAGATGAACGAGAACCGGCAGAATCATCAAGAAAATCGGAAGATGGTTCGGAAGATCCTGAAGCTTTTATTGATCTGGGAGAAGCTGAGGAGACTGCCAACAAGGTATCGGACCAGAACGAATCTCAAGAATCAGCTTCTTCTAATATTCAAGAAGACTCGTATGTTGGATCGAGCGATATTGAAAGTATCGCTACAACCAGTAATGAACTGCAAGAAATGCTCCCTTTAGAAACATCGATCATGGAATATCCGGCCAAGGCAGGAAGCAATGGGCCAGAAAAACCTGGATGGAAACCTGAATGTAAAGGAATTCCAACCAAGCCAGCGAAATTCGTGAACGCGATTGGGGATCTTCACGGATGGGCACCCGGGTTGATAACTTATTTGATTTCCAACCAGCTCGCGAAGATCGAGATCAATGATCTACCTTTATTTATCGAAGATTCGGGTGAAGATGCAACCATTCTGAAAATACATGAAGATAACATGAAAAAAATCTTTCCAACACCATTGGAATATCGAAACAATCACGATCAATTCATGTTCACTGGATTACAAGATTTTTCATCAGATGAATCTAGAAACGTGGAAGTAAATGAAGAATCGACAAGCGCTGGTTTTCACTCGATCAAGGCCGAATGGATAGCATCAGATGATGTCGTTTTTATTCAAGTCGGAGATATTCTTGACAGGGGCGATTACGGGGAACTTGCAATGGAAATTCTCAGGCAATTAATCATCCAGGCGCCTTTTCGCGTGTTTGTCTTGATAGGAAATCATGAACAGATCTATATCGAGAATGATTACAACACGTGGATTTACAACGAACAAGTCTTTGATTACGATCCTGAAAAATTAAATCAAAAAGGCTTTCACACGCTTTTCAAGCAGAATTTTTTGATGGAACCCTCGGATGATGAATTAATAAAAAAGAAAATATTCAAACGCGGACAAATTGCGTGCGCGCTTCTTTATCTCACGCAACATTGCGCTCAAGCGAAATTTCTCGAAAATATTTTCCCTGAAATTAAAGATTCTTTCAACATCGATAAGGATCAGATCTTAAACGGTGGATGGACGGCATATTCACAAGCGGAGGAATATTTTGAAGGTTTTAAAAAATCTCGTGCGTCTGGTTTTCCTGGAACTTTAATATCCGTCGGTATCGGGCATTCGTTGTTTATCCACGCGGAGCCAAAAGCATTTGCAGAGGTAAATATCGATGAATTTGGAAGAAGAATCTTCGAGGTTTCGGAACAGCCATGCATTGACATGTTATTTTCTTTATACAGGCCAACTAGTTCCGCGGGAAATCTCGACTCCAGCCCGGATTTTCCGTGTCTTTGGTCCAGAGGCGGCGCAGAAGGTTCGTCCATGGCAGAGCCACATCCAGCTGCTGCAGAGTACATCGCTCCCTTGATAAAAATCTTGCCAGGAACGCGGCATATTATCCATGGCCATACGCCAACAATAAACAACAAATCGTTCGTTGATCTTGAAGGAAATTATCCCGTCACCTATTTAGCGAGAAATTTTGGCGAAGCCCTCTCGACAAAGACTGGAAGTGTCCGGATACATAATATTGACGAGGGTATATGCCCCGTATACCAGATTGGAGATCATGAACAAATATTTGATCCTTGCCGAGTTCCTTTTGGTTTGAAAGTCGATGATGAACTTCTTCAATTTCAAGGTAGGAATACAACACAACTTGAAAAAAACGCTTCTGATTGGAAACGTGTAATCCGTGAATCAGCAATACTGCGTCCTTTTGAAGTCCCAGAGCAATTAATTCTGAAAGAAAAGACTGATATTGGCAATTTTGGTCCAGGTTGCGTGTTTTGGCCGACAAATCTCGAAGCGGATATTAATTTTTCGGGAAATCGCTTTTCTTTCCCGGAATCATCGATTTTCAAAGAGTACCGGCTTTTTCGTGTCTCAAGTCGATATAATGTTTCAGCGGATGGTGTTTCTTTCATATTATATGATAAATTTAAAGAACCCTTCGTCAGACCGAATAAGGTTTTTATTCGATCCACGGGGAAAAATGAGCCGCTTGATAAACTCTTGTATGAAAAAATTAACGATGAAATTTTATCCTGGTTCAATAATGGAATGAATGATAGCCCAATTAGGCCCCAATCAACTGAAGAGACAATCGCATGGATTGATGACATCCTTGAACCCGACAAGCAATTTGGGCCAATAGCAAAATCAATTCGGACTCACGGGCTTTTTTACCTTATCATACATACAGAAATAATATTCTTTTTATTTGGCCTTGATGCGGCACGAAAACCATTTGCATTTGTAATTAACGGCACCAAGGAAGATATCGAATTAAACGGATATATAATTGTAGAAGAGATGGAGCGCATTCCGACTTTGACAACATCCATTCAACGGAAAAAGTACAAGATCATTCTTGGAGAAAACCACGTGGACCAACCTGCGTTATTATATTGGGGAATTTCGAAAGAAAAATTTCCCATTGATAATGTCAATAAAATGAAGATAAATGAACTCCAGGATGCAGAAAGCCTTGAAACTCTTGCCAATAGAGATGATTCCTTGAGGGGTTTAATTTGGTTTGACCAGGCCAATTCATTCATTATTCCCGAAGAATGGAATGAGAAAGAGGATCAAATCAGCTCGTTTTATAACAAGGTAATTTCATCTGACAAGAAAGATCGTACTAACTCATCTTCAGATGAAAAAAGTGGAGTGCATCCGATTAAAAATGGTTCTAGTTCAATTTTGAAATTAAATGAATCTCGATCTACGCCAAGAATTCCGGACCAAACTAATCTTCCGGACAAACCTACTCGCCTTCCGGACAAACCTACTCGCCTTCCGGACAAACCTACTCGCCTTCCAGACAAACCTAAACGTCTTCCAAACTCAAATACACAAGAATTGAGTCAGATCAAATACTATTCAAAAGATTCATACCATCATAAAAAAAATAAACAAAATAGAAAGAAGTGATTAATATTTCAGGGATAACAGCATTGACAGAGTTAGATGTAGGGGATGTCTTTGATGATGGAAATAACACTATTTACACCATAGAAAAGAAATTGGGAAAAGGTGGTATGGGGTTAACTTATCTCGTAACGAATAACTCGAATAACGAGAAACTCGTCGCGAAGATTCCCCTCATTTTGCAAGTAAATTATGAAGAGGATGCATATCATATCGAGAAACTGAAAAACGAGGCTTTAATTTTACAAAAATTGAAAGAGAATAACATTCCAAACGTTGTAAAAATTAAAGCGAATATCCCGACCACCAAGATAAACGGCCTTGACGTTCCTGTATTAGTGATGGAGTTTGCAAAAGGAAAAACGTGTAATGATTGCCTGAAGGATACTCCATCGAGCTGTTTTAAAGAAGCTGTAGTGAAGACGATTCTCATCAAGATCGCCACCGCCTTGAATGACGTGCACAAGCTTGGATTCATTCACCGAGATATAAAACCGGAAAATATTTTCGTAGATCAAATTGATAGGGATCCTCAAATCACGCTGATTGACTTTGGCATTGCTGCAGCCTTTAATCAATCATCATGCATGAACCAGGCGACTCATGTTGGCACGCCTTTTTACGGCCCGCCAGAACAAAGAGAAAACGGTATTTTTTCACCCAGTTCTGACGTATTCGCTTTGGGCGCCACAGGATTTCAATTAGCGACGGGCCGTATTTTGCAAGGAGTGCGAGGGAAATATAATCCAAAAGATTACGAGCAACGAGGTTATCCCGTCAGCCAGGAATTCGCGAACGTCATAATCAAGGCCACGTGGCCAGATATGCTCGAGCGATTCCCAATTATGGAGGATTTTCTTAACGCCTTAAATGGAAAACCGCCATTAAAAAGGATGAAGCGTATCATTGCGGATGGAAAGCAATACCCGATAACAAAGGACATAATAATTATTGGGAGAGCCAATTCAAATATCAATCCACCACCAGACATTGAGGTTGTTGAATATTCGCAACCCGGGGAAAATTTCTTGTCGCGTAGGCATTGTACTATAAAAAAAGGCGCAGATGGATTTTATCGCCTATATGATACGAGCGTGAATGGCACAGTCTGGCTTAATAACAACAAAGAATGGAAACCGGTGCCAAAAGACGAAAAAAATGGATTGATCCTAGCAAATATACCTTTGGTTATTGGTCTAGGATATTGCGATGTCCCGACGGGAAAATTCGATATGAATGGAAACGAGATCCTCCCCGGTGCTTACCGCGTGATCGAATATCGACCGCCTGACAAGCCAGGAACGGCAGTTTCAAGTCAACGCGGGAAAACGAAGTGAACGCTAGAAATCATTTCTTTTGCAAACTCCGGACTGCATGTTCAAGCGCATGATCAGAGTATTTCTTGAGCCATTCGTCGACCAACGACATCCAAAGGTAATCCGAGGTGCTTGTTTGGTGTATGACGAGTATTTCCGCGAAATCAAGATAGGGATTCGGCACGTTGGATGGGAAGTTATTTAAAGCATTCTTCTTCAAGACATCAAACATTTCACCGGTCGCATGAATGATGTTTGGTTGCAGGAGCCATCCATGAGAGATGATAAAATTGGCGATTTTTTCCGACCGGACATGATTGGCTCCCACGGGAAATTGCTTCGTCATGGCGTGCATGTCCTCGACCAAACTGATCACCTCTGGCGAGGGATTTGATCCTTCGGGGATGTTCATGGCATCTATGACCGAGTCAAGGATTTCCCACGTGCAAATGTCGTGGGGCTCTATGCCCAAGTGTTGATTGGCTTCGACAAGGCACGTTAATCCAAGCGTTATTGGCAATTCTTCAGTTTCCCCCTTGATCACGCGATCAATCAAGGCGATCGGTAAAAAATTCGATCGTTCGCGTGGTTCAAGGTCATTCAGGGCTGAGAAAACCGGATTTTCCAACCATACAGTCACGGCCGGCGAAAAATTAAACCGCTGCAGCAAACGATTGTACAATGGGGTGATGTCGCCCGATTTTGGTGGGTTCTTGATCGTGGAATAGCATAATGCCGGTAACGTGCTGATAATCTGATTTACATCGATGTCTTCGTTCGATAGGCGATCTAGCAATTCAATATACCAGGATACGCTCAAGCCAGGCAAGAACTGCTTTAGACCAAAATCTAACAGATCCGGGGTCCAATTCGTTATCCATGACAGGATGGCCTTTGCTTGCTCTGGTGAAAATGTTGTCGGTTCTAAAACGGATAACGTGATAGTTCCCACGTATCCCCATCGTGATAGGGGATGGTGTACGGAATCATAATAAACCCGCGACAAGTCAATCTCGCCATTCCCGGTAGTGTCGGAAAACTGGAAGGAGGTTAACCACGCAGTGACGATTTCGGCTTGCTCGGCGAGTGATTTTTGCAAGACCTTTGGATCAGCCCATGTAGCAGGAAGTCGTCCTTCCCACCTTTGAAACCCGTTCAAGTAAGTGTCTTCTGCAAGAAAAGCGGTATCGCCAGTGATCAAGCAAGCCATCCACGCGATGAGTGATGGTGAACCCGTGCCATCGAGTCCAGCACCGCCGAATTGAATGCTGTTCTCGTCGATGTACACGAGAGCCGGCGCCAAGCAGATGTTACTAGCCTTCTGAAGAACGATTTGAATAGCATGCATGAATCGTGAAATGATGGCGGCAGGAACCTTTTTGTCTTCCCTGATTTCGTTGTTAACCATTTCATCGAGTCGGGCAGCATCGTCAATGATAGCCACCTGGCTAATGCCTGCTATCACTTGCATGGCATTGGAGCTCAACACGTGAGTAACCTCGGCATCATCGATATCAGATACCAGATCAATGTCGCTCAGCAATTCAAGAACCTTGGGAAATCCTGGCTCACCAGAATGCGCAACCATGACATCCGAACAATTCACTAGCAGACGTACCCATTTTCGCGTTTCTGACTGGAACCCGAGATACACGTGGTGGTTAAAGACATCTGGTTTTTCATCGATGCAAGGTGAAAATGCTTGATGGATTTTGCCGGTCATTAGTCGCTTTCATCTTTTTTCAAGGCGTGACTTCATAATTGCTCGTGGATTGCGCAATCTTCTTGTCCGAACTCGATGCTACCGGAGGAACAGCAATATCGTTTGGTTTGGATGGAGAATGCATGATCGATGCCGTGGCAGGAATTGGCACCTGTTTTTTAACGAAAAGATTTTTATCAAATAATTTCAAGAAGAAATTAAACCCTTTTTGAAGCATGTATAAAGATCTTTTTCTTGGCATTACTGGCAGGCTCGTGGCCTTCGGAAGGAAGTTGCCCGTGCTATCCTTCTCGAACAAGAACCATTCAGGCGAGAACATAAACGGACGATGAACTGCGAGAAGAAAACGCCCGTTTGGGTCTTTGCTCGTGTATAAATATCCTTGGTTGCCAGGTATCGTTAGTTTCCGTTGTACAATCTCTGGAATGAGCGCTTTCTTGCTCATTGGAAGTCGATTCTGGTTGCATCGAGGGCATTTATCTTTATTTCGTGAAACGACTTGATCAACGGCAAAATTTTCGCAGAGAGCACATGGCTTGGTAGCATCTTGAACCTGGTTCCATTCATCTTCGCAAGATTTGCACAACGGGGCGTGGTCATTTGTTTTCCCGCTGAAGTCGCGTTTAGGTCGCAATGTTCCACAGTTCCAGCAGTAAAACGCATGTTCGCGTTTGCACGCATACAAGTTAGGAATGAGGCCATTCTTGTGCTGGACGAGATCGGTTGTTAAATAATAGGGATTTTGCCCGGGAATGGCTTCGCAGTCGATACATTTCTCTGCATACTTGTAAAGAACCTTCTGGCCAGTCGCGACCTCCACAACTTCGCGTGCAGCCACGACATTGTTCGAGATCTCGCACGTCGCAGCGTGGCGAGGGCATAACATTTTTCCCGTGATCGAGTGCGTTACCATCTCTTTTTTAAGATGCCTTGTAGGATATGACAAGTCAAGGTCGCATTCATCGCAGATATCGGTTAGTTGTATCGCCGCCATTTTACCAGACACGATTTCCACGAGTTCTGAATGGGTAACGATTAAACCGGAGACCTCGCACGTGGCTGCATGCTTGGCACACAAGTATTTCTTATTGAATGAATGGACCTTCATCTGGTCCCGGAGATGGCGGATGTATGGTTCCTTTTTAATTTGGCACACGTAGCAAGGTTCTGTGATTTGGATAGCGACCATTGCATGCTCATCCACTTCCACGAGTTCTGATGGCTCGACGTAGCGGCTTGATATTTCGCACAAGGCTGCATGCTCATTACACATCCACCTTGTATCATCAAAGCCGTGCTGCTTTGCATCTGTCTTCAAAAATAAGGGATTTTCTCCCGGTTGCGTGGCATGAACACAACATTTCACGGTTAAATCCGTTAACACGTGCCTTCCGTCCGCGATAGTTATCAATTCGGAAGGCGTGACTGTTTTATTTGTTACATCACAGGTAACAGCGTGATTCCTGTCCATTTTCCATGTTGGATTGATGGAATGTTGTATTAACTCGGTTTTCAGGAATAGCTCATTGCAATAGCTACATTTGGCTGCCAAAGTTTTGTCAACAGTCCTGCCATCGTGAAGGAGAACGATCTCGTCGCGCTTCAAGACAAGACCTGAAACCTGGCATATAATGGCATGGTCGGGGCACAACCACTGTTCGGGGCGAGCGCGCGAGTGCTTCTTGCGCGTATCAAGGGACATGGATTTGGAACATTCAGCACATTTGACCCGACACTTTGGACAATCAGAGCCCGTGCCATAACCGAACGGCCTGATTTCTTTCTCCAATCGCACTTCATTGCAAGATGGGCAAATTCCTAGTATCAGGGGAGAAAAGGGCTTATGGTTCTCATGCTCCACCAACATTCCTTGTTCTAAAGGAATCTTCTGTTTTTGCTTAGTTTGTTGGAAGAAATCAATTTCAAGAAAATCCGGATTATTCGAATTCCACGTTCCATTACCGAAAAATCGTTTTTCTTGGGCCTTGTCAAACGCGGTTATTTCGAGCTCAATTGATGTTGTTGAATATAGGCACACGATAGTATTGAGATCGATCTTGCTTTGTGCCTGCATTTCAGCTTTCAATTGGTCGATCCGGCGTTTGTAATGTTCGATAACTTCACTGGATCCATTCGTGCTAATGCTCAAGAACATTTGTTCGATCCGGAGCTGGCGGAGCTGGCGAAGGAATGCGCCATCGATCGTTCGATCATATTGCATCTTTTGCTTGACCGTGGAAAAAGCAATGTCAATTGCCTCGCGTAGCTCTTCATCGCCAATTTTTCCTTCAATGACGAGTTCATCCAGTTGCGCTTTCCCAATTAATCCGCCTCTTCGTTTTTTATGTTCCTTCTGAAAATCCTCGTCAAATAGCCAGTGGGCATTATCATTTTTGGTTTTCCTTAACACGACTGGAAATATTCCCCGTCCCGCTTTCATGGAAATTTCAAACCAGATTTCTATTGCTTCGAGCTTATTTATGACTAATTTTTTGGTTTGAATGTCTAAACCTATTGGTTTGAAACTTTGTTGAAGCCAGGTTATAAACTTGTATTCATCCAACTCGTTTTCATATTTGTATTCCGCGGATTGGACGACAACATGGTCTAAATCTTCAGATAATTTTTTCACGAGCGGATGATTAAGATTTATGTCGATCCGGCGAAAATCTACCAGTTTTTTTATCAAATCCGATGGGATGATCTCGTGATTAAAGCAAAGGACATAAGTACCTTCATTTGGAACGCCGTAGAATTCCACGTGAGCGGAATCAACGTAGACTATAAGGGATCCACCGATCCGTTCCACATTTATCCTAAGTTCAGTTAATCGCGTTTCGATGAACTTGGACAATGCTTGGTATGGATTGTTTGGTGAAAATGGCTGTTCTATAGTCAAATCTGCTCAACTTTTCGGTTAGATGATGTCTTCCTCATTTTCCTTAATGAGAATTTTTTCCTGAACTTTCTTTGTGTCCTTTATCTTGTTATGTAATTCGCTAAACTTTTTCTCTATTTCCTCGTGATTTTTTTCATTCTCGGCGATAGCAAGATTTAATTTACTCACTTCATCAACAATATCTGCTGCGACGAAGAGATTAACAAGATCGATGTCGCCTAACACTTCTTGGAACACCATAAGGTGCTCTTTATACATTTCCCAGCGAAATCGCTCTTCCGGTGTATCATACATAACATTGATTATTTGCACGAACGATTTTTTTTGTTCGAGGCGTTCAACGCGCCCAATCCGCTGTTCTATCTCAACCGGACTATCTGGCAGGTCCATGTTGATGAGTACGTTCCCAAATTGTAGGTTTAACCCACGTGACTGGGAATTCCCGCACACGAGCACATCAATATCTCCTTTGTTGTATCTATCGAGCAAGGCACGGCGATCCGGGCCTCGCATGGTACTCGTAAAGCCTTCGATCACCCGATTGCCATGATATTTTTTTTCCAATGCTTTCCGGTAAAGATCTCTCGTGTCATTACTTCCCGAAAATACCAACACTGGGTTTTTTTGTCCTCGTCTTTGATTTACATTGACAGGCTTTTGTTTTTCAATGAGTGAACCGTCTTCTTCGTTCCAATGAGTATTGAGGATGATAAAAAGAACCTCGACCTTCGGGTCGACTATGGACTTTTTATCAAGTTTTTCACAAAGGTCAACCAATCTATGCCAGTTACTTTTAAGATAATCAGCATCTAGAGTGGCCGGATGATATTTCTGGATAGTTTCATCAAGTTCGTCCGTGATCGATGATTCCTCACCACGCTTTTCAGGATGGCTGATCCATGTTACAAAATCAGTTATTGAACGGTTAAAACGGGTGAATAACTTGTTCGCGTTGACCCTCAAATCTGCTTCGTCATCAGGAAAAAGGGTAGAATTATTTAATTTCTTGATCAAATCATAGATTTTTGACATATCCTCGGTAATCGGGGCAAAATCCGTGGTCGCCTTTCGACGGGGAAAATTAAAGCTATGAACATCATTACGGGTGTGCCGGATCATAACTTGAGAAAGCAAGGACTTAAGCTTGTGGAGATTTTCATCCGTAACTGTTTTTAAGCCATAATCCTTGTAGAAGCCTTTTGCATCTCCTGCAACGCCCGGGTTTACAGCACGAATGAGCGGGTATAAATCCGTTGGGCTCCTTTTCATGGGCGTCGCGGTTACGAGAAAAATATATTGAGAATCGAGATCATATACTCGCTTCCAATACAAGCCTGTATGCTTTATCCCAAGATCATGGGCTTCGTCGACGATGATAAGATCCCATTTAATGTAATTGTTGACGAACAAGTGGTAAACCTTGAGGTCCTCCATATCTTTGATTTCGGAGTTTCCCAGATTCTCTATGAATTCACGAGTAACTTCATTTTTCGTCGAGGATTTTAATGAATTGGATTTAAGTGAATTGAAGTCAATGATCAAACGATCACCCGGTTCGGGGAGATCGTCACCGTTATTCCATGCATGAAAACCATTCGGGTCGTCCGGACCCAATTGAAATTTATCCTCCAATTCCGCAAGCCATTGGCCTTGAAGCTCTTGGTTTGGAACGATAATCAGCGCGGATTTAACCATTTCCCGGTATAATAATTCCCGTAATATAATTCCACACTCGATCGTTTTTCCCAAACCAACACCATCAGCGATGATGCAACGACCGCCGAGATCTCTCAAAGCTCGAATCGCCGTGTCTTCCTGGTGGTCGTAGGGCTTAATATTCAAGGACCGGTATACTTCGAGCGTTTCAAAAGTGAAACCTGCCTGGCTGAGCGCAAACAGTGCACGGGGATTATCATGATCGTATTGCACTTTTTCGAATTCGAAATCATTCTCGAGTTGTAGATCATCCGTGGAAAAAGAAGAATCGCCAGGGATGCATACGTTCTTGTGTTTCTCCCAGAGACTAGCATCCAAAGTTGCCCAATGGCACAACTCACAATGAAATACAGCCCTGGTGCCATTAACGGGGGCATACGTTCCCTCTAGAACATCCCCTAGGTCGGGATGGTATTGTTCGTAATGGTGTTTCAGCTTTGAAAGCGGTATTTCTCTTCCACATCCCGCGCAAATTCCCGATGGTGGTTCGAAAATCAAAGGCGTGAGACAATTATAACAAACAGGATTTCCTGGTAACGTTGGCATTCCACAAGCGGGGCACTCGTCAGTTACCCTCTGTTTACGATAACCGGCAACCTGGGCTTTTCGCAAGGCCTTGATAAGGTCATCAATCCTTGGCCTATTTTTCTCGTCTCTTTGAACACAGTTGATACAGAGGTCAACAAACTCTTGAGAAGCTCTATTTTTCAAAAGCCATAAAGGAATATTATCTCCTTTTGGTTTAAATAAGTCCCCGTCCTTTTTTTCTTCCAAATTCAATGTAAAAAGGAAGACCTTTCCCAACGAATACATGTCGTCTGCGGTTTGAGAAATCTTACCGACTAAATCTTGTCCTGGTGGGGACCAGCCCTTGGTATACTCGCCATTTCCGGGTTCCCCAACATATCGGAAAATTCCCAGGTCTATCAATGCCACGTAATTACTTTCTCCGAGAATAATATTTTTCGGATTGATATCACGGTGCACAACATTACATTCATTATGGAGATATTGAATTAACATGGAAAGTTTAAATGCAATGTCTAAAAAATCATCCTCTGACTCGTCATTGTTAAAAAAATCAGGATTTTCGTCCAAGATATCCTTTAAAGAGGAACCCTCATAAAATTTTCGATAGGATATGTACCCATCAGAGTTGGTCTCATCTTCATCGACGGCATGTTGAAAACCCGGCTTGACAATTTTCTTGAGGAGGTCATGCTCGCGCTTGATCGCGGCAGCATATTCGGGTTTAAGGGCTTGTTTTCCAACATAAAGAGCGTTGGGATCATTTGTATCCCGAACTAGAAGAATTCGAGCCTGCCCGCCCTCTTTCAAGGTCTTGATGACTTCCCAATTAAAAGATTCTGGTCTCACTCGGTCCAACCCCCTTCAGAATGAAGCCCCACCACGGGCTTAGCAGTCCTCGTAAGAGATCATTACAAGGAAGGATCTGGACGGCCGATTTTGCTGGTTCCTTTACCCATTCACCATTCACGCGGACAAACAAACATTGTCCACACCAGCAGAGAGCACCCGGATCCTCGTTTTTCCACACCACGATGCCGGATTCTCCTAACTTGCACCCTGGATCAATTTCAAGCAACGATACAGACAATAAATCAACATTATCCGGCAAAAAGCTGCATTTTCCTACCTGAAGCGCCTTATTTTCCGGTATTGGAAAATAAAACAACGTGCGCTTGTCGGGATTGAGGTCAAAAAGTCCTAAATAGGAGCAAGCCGGTTTCTCGTTTGAATATACCGGTTCGAGTTCTTCGCGTGAAACGATTTCCGCCCACGTCGTGCATACTTTTCGCCGCGCCAGGGGGGCCAAAACTACCGTTCGGTCGTCATCATCGCTCATGTGCATACCTTTACGTAATCGTATTGGATTGGATGGATGGCAGAATTTAACTCGCAACCTTCGTAATTACGGAATTTTTCAATGCTTAAAACAAACTTAAAACCTAAATAATTATAGAAGTTAACAAGCATGGTCAATTCACTTGGTCGTTTCACACCTTTGGAGGGATACCGGCATTATTTTTTTTATCAAGGAAGAAAAACCGTTTTCCTTCGAGGAATGACTTGTCTGTCGTCGCAAATCCCTTCTCCTCGAGAAATGCAAGAGCCATGTCCGCACGGCGTTCATCCCAGCCCAATTCTTGCATGACGAGGTCTTTCGTGATGTATGGATACTGCTTGCAAAGATCGAGAACCATGACCGGGTCTTCCGTGAGCTGGATCGGCAGTGGTTCGATCATGACCAAATCTGATGGTATTTGCTGGATCCCGGCAATGATGCCGGCTTCGTTGGCTGCCTTGGCAACATCCAGGAAACGTTTTTGCGTGATTCCCCATTCTGGATGAATTTGCAAGAAGCTATCGTAAAACATGGTCATCGGAACCCGTTTTCGCAAGTTTTTCCTGAATTCCTGGCCTTCCTTTATGAAGAATAATTGTATCTCCTCGTTACGCGCCCGTTGCTTGCGTTTTCGTATCGCGACACGGCTATTAACCTTCACGGTCGCGATGAACCCGATGATACCGGCGATCAAGCAAGCGATCAACACGGGAACGTTGAGCGAAACGTCAACCATGACGGTCACACGGATCGTTGATCCTAAACCATCTTCGATGATGATGGTGTAGTTATATTGCCCGATATACAACCCGTCGATGTTAATAGCCACTTGCTGCCCGGACGTCCATGATCCGCGTGCTATCTCTGCACCATCCTTGAGAACGATGTACGTGGTACCGTTGGTGCTGTTATCGAGCACCGTGAATATGAGTTGGTTACCAGTCATCAGATGCGTGATCTGAATCTTGTTCTGGATAACTAATTGTGGTGGAACGTTCACCACCCTGACGATGACGCTATCCGTCACGTTACCACCAAGGCCGTCCTCGGCGAAGATGGTGTAATTATAGGAGTTAATCATCAATCCATCCACGTTTTGCGTGATTTGAACACCTGTTATCCATGGTTCGCTCGCGATCAACGTGCCATTGCGATGTATCGTGAAGCTGGTTATGTTCGTGCTAGTATCGGTGATGATCCACGAGATTGCATGTCCCGTAGTACTAAATTCATAGGTAATATCTGCAGGGTGAGTGATGGCTGGCGGCACGTCCAAATCCACGATGATCGATTTGGTTGCTTCCATGTTTCCGACGTTGTCAATTGAATTGTAATAGATCACGTGCGTCCCGTTCGCATAACCGTTCAGCGTGAATAAACCAGAGTAGGTCATCCAGGGTCCCGAATCGATCTTGTATCCTATCTTGGCCACGCCACTTTCCTTGGTTCCTGCATCGACGGCACTCAACGTGAACGTCGTCATTACGATCACGAGATTCGGTGCATAGGCAGGCGTGTAACTCGCGGTCGTCGTCGGTGCATCCTTGTCCAGTCTCAAGGTTATCGATTTCGTCGTCTCCACGTTTCCGGCGTTGTCCGTCGAGTTGTAATAGATCACGTGCGTCCCGTTCGCATAACTTCCTAAGTTGAATGGCGTTGAATACGCCGTCCACGTCCCCGAATCGATCTTGAAAGATGTCTTGGCAACACCACTCCCCAAACCATCCGTTGTTACCAGCTTGAACGTCGTGCTACCATTCACGAAATTCGGCGCGAAGGTTGCCGCGTAATTCAGGGTTGTTGTTGGGGCAATCTTGTCCAATCTCAAGGTTATCGATTTCGTCGTCTCCACGTTCCCGACGTTGTCCGTCGAGTTGTAATAGATCACGTGCGTCCCGTTCGCATAACTTCCTAAGTTGAATGGCGCTGAATATGTCGTCCATGTCCCCGAATCGACCCTGTACCCTATCTTGGCCGCACCACTTTCCTTGGTCCCTCCGTCGACCGCACTCAACATGAACGTCGTCGTCGCGATCACGAAATTCGGTGCATATGCTGCCGTGTAACTCGCCGTCGTCGTCGGTGCATTATTGTCCAGTCTCATGGTGATCGATTTCGTCGTTTCCACGATCCCGACATTATCCGTCGAATTGTAATAGATCACGTGCGTCCCGTTTGCATAACTCCCCAGGTTGAATGGTCCCGTGTAGATCGTCCACGTCCCCGAGTCGACCTTGTACCCTGTCCTGGCCACGCCGCTTTCCTTGGGCCCTCCATCGACCGCACTCAACGTGAACGTCGTGCCGGCATTTACGAAATTCGGGGTATATGCTGCCGTGTACGTCGCGGTCGTCGTCGGTGCATCCTTGTCCAGTCTCACGGTGATCGATTTCGTCGTCTCCACGTTCCCGACGTTGTCCGTCGAATTGTAATAGATCACGTGCGTCCCGTTCGCATAACTCCCCAACGTGAATGGTGTTGAGTAGACCGTCCCTGCCCCCGCATCGATCTTGTAAGACGTCTTGGATACACCGCTCTCCCCCGTGCCGGCATCCACTGCCGATAGCGTGAACTTGGTCGTCGCATTGATGTAATTTAGTCCATATGCAGGAACGTAACTCAAAGTTGTTACCGGCGCGTTCTTATCCAGTCTCACGGTGATGGATTTCGTCGCCTCCACGTTTCCGACGTTGTCCGTCGAATTGTAATAAATCACGTGCGTCCCATTTGCATAACTCCCCAGGTTGAATGCCGCTGAATATGTCGTCCACGTCCCCGAATCAACCTTGTACCCTGTCTTGGCCACGCCACTTTCCTTGGTCCCTCCATCGACCGCACTCAACGTGAACGTCGTCGTTGCGATCACGAAATTCGGTGCATATGCTGCCGTGTAACTCGTCGTCGTCGTCGTCGGTGCATTCTTGTCCAGTCTCATGGTGATCGATTTCGTCGTCTCCACGTTCCCGACATTGTCCGTCGAGTTGTAATAGATCACGTGCGTCCCGTTCGCATAACTCCCCAGGTTGAATGGTCCCGTGTAGATCGTCCACGTTCCCGAATCAACCTTGTATCCTGTCTTGGCCACACCACTTTCCTTGGTCCCTCCATCGACCGCACTCAACGTGAACGTCGTGCCGGAATTCACGAAATTCGGTGCATATGCTGCCGTGTACGTCGCGGTCGTCGTCGGTGCATCCTTGTCCAGCTTCACGGTGACCGATTTCGTCGCCTCCACGTTTCCGACGTTGTCCGTCGAATTGTAATAGATCACGTGCGTCCCGTTTGCATAACTCCCCAAGTTAAAAGCCACCGAATACGTCGTCCAAGCCCCCGCATCGACCTTGTAGTTCGTCTTGGATACACCGCTCTCCCCCGTGCCGGCATCCACTGCCGATACCGTGAACTTGGTCGTCGCATTTATGTAATTCGATCCAAATGCAGGAAGATAACTCAAGGTCGTTACCGGTGCATTCCTGTCCAGCTTCACGATTATCGTTTTCGTCGTTTCCACGTTCCCGACGTTGTCCGTCGAATTGTACGAGATCATATGCGTCCCGTTCGCATAACTCGCCAGGTTGAATGCCGCTGAATATGTCGTCCATGCCCCCGAATCCACCTTATAAGAAGTAGTTAGAACGCCGCTACCATTGCTATCTGAATCGGACAAAGTTATTATCGTGCTTGAATTCAAGAAGTTTAAACCAAATGCAGGTGTATACCTTATCGTCGTTACAGGAGCTATTGAATCGACTTGAATCATGAATGCCGTGGCTTGTATATCCAGATTAGCTCCTAGATCTGTTGCACAGAACCTGATCGTGTTCAAAGTGCTAGAATCTTGGAAGAAAGGTACAGCTATTACCTTGGCATACACTAACCCGATTATTCCATTGGATGCAGGAATCGTGCAAGCGGCATCAGTATACACGCCATCCACTTGTTTCCAGTTCACCGGCGTGGAGGAGCCATTGGTGGAGTAAGCATATCTGACCGTTGAGACATTCAAGCCCTGCCAACCGGGATAGAACGAGCAAATCACGGTGGGTGTTTGGGAACCAGTCCAACCGGAAGGAGAACAAATAGAAAATGAAGGGGATGGTGTCACGATTACTTCCGGTGACAATTCTCCTTCACCATTAGCGTTTACTGCAGATACCTTGAAATAATAAGCTTGTTCATGTGTTAAATTCGTGCTAGTGTAAGTCGTGGCATTTCCGATCATTACGGCATACGTTTCGGAACCAGAGAAGGTTCCTTGATAGATCCGGTAATTCGTGATAGGCGATCCTCCATTGCTCGATGGCACCTGCCACGAGAGCATTGCTTGGCCATTTTTCGGCGTGGCTATCACAGATCTGGGTGCACTTAGCGGTGCTGGGGTTATAGTCCCGATGCTTTGGGAAGGCATCACGCCATTTGGCGGTTGGAGACGAGTGCGAAGCCAATTGACATCGATAGTCGATGTAGAAGTGGTTGAACTCCCGAGTAAAATGCCAAGATAGGAACTCCCAAAAGGCACTGCTGAATCCGACGAAGACAACTTGGTGACGTAATTATGCTGCCCGATTTCGCTTCCCGTCCCTGCCCAAATCAGCGTTTCAATGCTTGGAGCAGAATATGTGCCGCTAATAGAAGTGAGTACAGTATCAGTGCCACTTACCCTTTTGAGTAACCTGTATCCGGTCGAGGTAATCCAATCGTATCTATAACTGTTGTTATTTGGTAGACGTAAATAAATATTCCACTCCGAAATGGATGGGAGGGTTGCACTTGTCAAGTACATTTCAACGATATTGCACGACTGTGTTGATGTGGTCCAAATTGCAATATAGCTGTTAGAACCCGAAGTGGGTGAATGGCCCGTGAGGGTCAATCCATTATTCACGGAAAACGACCAAGTTGGACCTGCCGAGTCCTTAACAAATCCGCTTGGTAAACTTGTTCCAGAAAAGTTGGCACAAAACGAAAAAACGTTTTTGCCATTGTCATACTGCCCATATGTGCCAGTGTACGACGGATACGCGCCTGTGTTGATATTATTAAACACGTTAACTGATGTGGCGTATATAACTTCAAGAATAATTAACGTGCCACCACTCGCGGCAATGATGTTTGATCCGAGATTGATCCAATACACCGTGCTCGCACTCCCACTCGAAGCACCGCTTTCCAGCCAGGAATTCAAGATATTTCCGTTCCCGTCCTGCCAATTCACGTTATCAAGGTTCGAGGCGTACATGGCAGAATTGGCACTGGGATTAATGGTTACTTGTTGCTGGAAATTTGCTGGAGTTGCTGTACCTTGGTTATTTGTTAAAGTGACAGGAATATAATATAATGGCGCATTGATGTTCACGTTCAAGAAGGAAATCCTATACACGGTTACCGATTTTGTCGCCTCGACATTTTTAGCGTTGTCCGTGGAATTGTAATAAATCACGTGTGTCCCGATTGCATAATGCACCAAGTTGAAAGACCCCGTATAGGTTGTCCAGATTCCCGAGTCAATCCTGAATGCTGATTTAGCAACACCACTTTCGCCCGTGCCTGCATCCACTGCCGATAACGTGAACGTCGTGCCAGCATTCACGAAATTCGATGCATAGGCCAGCACGTAGCTCATAGTCGTCGTCGGCGCATTTTTATCTAACTTTATATATAGCGACTTCGTCGCTTCGACGTTCCCGACATTGTCTGTAGAATTATAATAGATCATGTGAGTTCCGTTTGCATAACTTCCCAACGTGAACTGTGCCGAGTAGACCGTCCATGCTCCCGTATCGACCTTGTAACTCGTTTTGGTAATACCACTCCCCAAACCATCTGATGCTACCAATTTAAACGTCGTGCTTCCATTCACGAAATTCGGTGCGAAGACCGCCGTGTAATTCATGACTGTTGTTGGAGCAAGCTTGTCCAGTTTCACGGTGATGAATTTCGTCGCCTCCACGTTTCCGACGTTGTCCGTGGCATTGTAATAGATCACGTGCGTCCCGTTCGCATAACTCCCTAAGTTGAATGCAGCTGAATATGTCGTCCACAATCCCGAGTCC
>Ga0209039_10000013_pt1 | contig 140710 bp, 132 predicted proteins | sample BogFormECP12_OM1_FD_188238 | JGI IMG/M metagenome (GOLD analysis project Ga0209039, IMG submission 188238) | Bog forest soil microbial communities from Calvert Island, British Columbia, Canada - ECP12_OM1 (SPAdes) (version 2) | ecosystem: Environmental > Aquatic > Freshwater > Wetlands > Bog ... | reverse complement strand
AGCAAAGCAACAACGAATATTGTTAAGTCCCGCTTCTTCATAAAGAGCCTCCTTATGGATACACGTATTTTAAAACACCCGTCTCGGGCAAACTCGTACCCGCTCCGCTGCGCGTTTTCGCCCAAGGGGACATCTGATACGGCCTGTTGTCCAACTCTTCCTCAAAGAGTAATGTAAGGGCGCAGCCGGAGCGAGCAACAGCCCCCAGGCGGTCAGTGTGAGCCTGGTCGTGAACCCGGCCGTCATGCTGAGCTCGTTGTCTTTAAACCCTTCAACCGTTTTAGGCGGATAGAGTTCTCTGGGGACCGTGACGCTGAGTGCACCAAGCAGCTTGTCCGCTACAGCTGTTTCGAGAAGCCAGATCAACCTGTCCTGGACTGACAACGCCAACAACGAGAATGGTTTTAAGATCGAGCGCTGCACGGGTTCGACGTGCACCAATTTTACACAGATCGCTACCGTCGGGGCAACTGTGCAGACTTACTCGGACACCGGCCTGAGTAGGTCAACGACCTATAGATACCGAGTACGTGCTTACAATGCAGCGGGAAATTCGACTCACTCCAACGTAGCCTTATCAGCAAGAAGAGGATCGCCCAGGAATAGCACCTTTTCAACGCTCCGTCCATGAAAGCGCCTGTCGGGCCTCTCGATGGGCGTCTTTTTTATATAACAATACCCATGGAATCAGGCCTTGCCATAATTTGTTGGAGAATCTGAGGGGAAAGATTGTAACTAACTAAAGAACGATCAATAATTCCCAGTTCAAATGAAAGCAGGACGGCGACAACCGCAGCCCTGTTTTTTTATTTTGCCTCCGCACGCGTTGCTCCCCTATGTGTTCTCCCAGGGCTATCGCATCACCCAGGGTAGGCATTATTGTCGTATCAAAAATGAGGGCTGAGGTGGAGGCTTGTATGAAGCAATACAAGATTATTGCGGAGAAACATCCCGATGGCTATGTGGCTTACCCATTGGCGGGAAAGGGCGTCGTGGTTGGAGAGGACGATACATATGAAGATCTCTCTCGAATTGCTAAATCGGCAATCCCCTTTCACGCAGACACTTTTGCCCCCCCAGTTCTGGAAGTTGATCCCCCGATCCTTAAGACTTTTGTCGCTGAGGCCGGAGTCCTCTCCTGATATGGGCAGGAAGCGTCAAGCGTCCGCGGCGGTAGAAGAGACACCCCCACCTGAGACGACGATGCTTGATCCATGCCCTTATTCGCTTCTGGTCCAAGGGGAATGGTAGTGACGGGGAGAAGTTTTAAAAAGTTTTTCTAAGTCTCTTCGGGATTTATTGTCCCGATGTCTTCAAGCTTGGCAGCCTGGAGCAAGTTAGCATCAGAGGCGACGAACGTCACGCTCACGTTTGAAATCTTTGCGAGCCACAATGCGGAAGACAAGTGAACAGAATCCGCTGCTTTCAAAGGATGCTTGGCCATCACCCTCTTGATGATGGGGAGAAGTTGCCTGTCAAGGGCTGACCCCATGACTGCCCTGGCCCCTCTCAGCACGGCCAATGCAGTCAAAAGGTAAATGGTCGCAACTCATTCCCAATATTTCGTCCGGGCGACGAGAGCGAAATAGTCATTTTTTGTTATTCCTTGGATTACCTTATCCCAGTACCGGCCTTTTCTAAAATACCAGTTTTTCATTCTTCCTTCTTCCCTCATGCCCACATTTGTTCCAAACACGCTGTATTCGATGGCTTCCCCGTCCAACCTTTCAAAGTGCAATTCTTCGAATGCGTACCGGTTCATGGCCATGTGTGCATCGGTACCGTAGCCCTTGCCCCTTGTTTCTTTCTCTCCCACGATGACGTTACAAGTTGCGTGGCTGTTTTTCCAGTCAATATTAGTAAGGCCGGCTGTACCGACGAGTTTCTTCTCGTCCAATGTTTCAATGACCCATCGTTGATTATTCTGATCGGCCCCCAATGAAGAAAACCATTTCTTCAGGCTTTCCATAGAATAAGGAAAATGCCAGCCAGAGACTGTGTACCAGATTTCCGGGTCATTGGCCCACACATGTAATTTTGGTAGATCCTCTTCTTCAATCGCACGCAACCTGATCAGTTTTCCCAAGATGTTCATTCTCCACCCTCCTATATCTTAGCATCGGCGACTACACGTCAGTACTGAATGGACGGTAATCAAGGTTTGTTCTCTGGCAAGATGCAGAAAAGGGATCTTGCCATGGGGAGAATTCGAAGTTCACCGAGAAGTAAATGAAAACCTTATGGATGTCGGACTCGTTCCCAAACGAAGGGGAGTCTTACAACCAAGCATCGGGCTCTTTTCTAAATAAATTACGGCCTAAGACTGCCACGCGACAAACATAATAGAACGCCGCGTATCTTGCTCCGAAATATAGAAGCCACTCTCTGCCAGTTAACGTCCCCTTCTTCCTTCGCACTTCGTCGGCCAATTCCGCACTTCTAGAATGAAAAGCAAGCCGCAGCGCACAATAACACCAGTCCGCTTCACGTTTCTTCTTAATGCTTGACGGAGCATTGTATTTATCGCAGAGGTAGAGCATGAGTTCTGCATTTGAAATACCGAATCGCCAACGCTTCCTGGCATCCTTGCTTCTGGTGGCTGATTCATCCAGGATGTTATGGGTTGCCAAGGATTCAGGGATATAATGCAACTGGGCGATAGTTGCTATTTCCGCCCACAGTTGCACGTCACCCATCAAGAACTTCCTAGTTTGGTGTAGATAAGGATCTCTTTCAACTACCTGTTGACTATAATCCCTCCGAACCATAACAGTACACGTTAGAATGCCATATCCTATCGCGTCGCTCCCCTCAAGAAAATTATGTATACTCGGGTTTTTAGGCATCTTCCACTTTCTATACTTTATGAAATCTTTTATCCTTTTTTGAGATCGCACATGATATACATCGTAACTGGAATAGACCATGCCGCATCCCGGATGGCTTTCCATATAATCCATCTGTTTCTGCAGCTTATGCGGATGATGCCAGTAATCATCGCCTTCGCAAAAGGCAACATACTTTCCCCGACAAGCCTTCCCTGTCCGGCAAAGATTTTCCGTCACTCCGACGTTTCTGTCCGACGTGACTACCCGGATGATATCGGAGTGCTCTTCTTGATATTCAAAGACAATCTCCCGTGTGCCGTCGGTTGAACAATCTTCCCCGATTATTAGCTGGAAAGGAAAGTTCGTCTGTTGCTGTAAGACCCCTTCGATCGCCTGGGCAATAAAAGGGGCGTGGTTGTAAGTGAGCATCAGGATGCTGACCAAGGGCTCCGTCATATAAGCAACTCCTGAATTTCAGGCTTCTACGTGTCTACCGGTTACCTGTGGGACAGACACTACAACCCGTGGTAACTGCGAGTCATGCGGTATGTTTCTCCTCTCGCTCTCTCCGTTATTTATGCCGTGGCTCTGGCTCTCAAGAATGGCAGTTTGTTCCAATCCGCCTGCCAGAACTCCATAAAGGCTGCCAATCGGAACAGTCTGCACAGACAAGTGTATGTGACAATTCCGATGGTAATCTGCAGCAAAAGCATGGACCAATGGTTGGGAATTGGCAGCAGCCCGGCCACATATACCGTCATACCCATCAGCACCGCCAAGATTAGGTAGGAGAACAAATCGCGCAATTGTTCCCAGATCGGGTACCCGATCAGAGATCCGGTGTAATAACTATTCAAATAATAAGCAATAATTGACAGGGGAATCATACCGCAAATCATCGCGCTAATCCCGTACCGCCAAGTGACAGCAATGTTGATAACGATCAGAGCCTTTTTGATGATCTCCAGCCGCAGAAAAAGATTCGACTTTCCCAAAGCCTGTAGTAAGTTCAAGTTGATCACGTGCAAGGGATACAGCAACCCCAAGAGGCTAAGCAACTGAAGGTAGGGTATGGATTCAGCCCATTTTTCCGTTAATAGCACCAGAACCAATGGACGAGCAATTACCGCCAAGCCGATCATCATCGGGAAATTCACCAGAACCAGGGAAGTCAAAGCCTTTTTCATTCCCCTTTTCAATCGGGCGGAATCGTCCTGGATGGTCGAGAATACAGGGAAAGTGACCCGTCCTACCATCCCCGATATCGTTTGCGAAGGAAGATCCCCAAAAGTCTGGGCGCGTGTGAAAAACCCCAGATCGGTTGCCGAAAACATCTTGCCGATGACCAATAGATAGATGTTTCTAAATATCTGATCGAGTAATCCTGAAGCCAGTAGTCGCGATCCGAACCTGAACATTCCTCGCAGCGCCTTGAAGCTGAAGATTAGGGCCGGCCGCCAAGGCATGAAAAACCAGAGACAAGCAGTCCCGACGAGGGCGCCGCATATTTGCTGGACAACCAGACTCCACACCCCGAAACCAAAGGCGGCGAGGGTAACCCCGACGATGCCGGACAGTACGCTGGCAGTCAAGGATACCTTAGTCTGGGTCTTGAAGTTGATCTCCTTCATCAGAATGGTGCTCTGGACCATACCAAGGGAGTTAATCACAATGGTCAGTGACAGCGCCCGAGCCAAGGGCGTCAGAATCGGCTGGTTATAGAACGCAGCAATCCAGGGAGCAGCCAGGCACATCAGGCCCGCCGCCACCAACCCTACCGCGATGTTGAAGTAAAAAATAGAACACGTGTCGGCTGGCGTTGCCTCAGGTTTCTGAATCAAAGCGGCACCGAACCCGCTGTCGAGGAAGGTCTGCGCCACAGCTATAAAGATCATCAGCATCCCGATCAGGCCGAACTGCTCCGGAAACAATAGTCGGGCCAGTATAATCCCGATGACAAATCGCGCACCCTGCAGTCCAGCAGACTCGAGAAAGCTCCAGGAGAGAGCGTGTATTGTTTTTTGTCTAAGACTGCTCTGCTTCAATGTCGGGGCCGCAATCGTCGGAACGTATTCCCATCTCACAAGAATGTTGGCTGTTTCATGTGCCCACCAACCCCGTGCTCATCCTGAAGCTGCTATGTGATGGCACAAGAATCGGCATTAAGGGTAACCTATCTGTTGGCACATGTGGGTAACCTATGTGATGGCATTTGTCACCTAGTCTTTAGGTTCGTCTCGCCAACTTCTTACTCAAACTCACCCTTTCGATAGGCAGGAAAATAATCCGTGACGGCAATGCTTCTCATCGTAACGATTTCTGAGTACTTTGCGGAGTCAAAGATGCAACCACTCAAGTACGCTGTGCGCCTATCATTACCCCAGCCCCTCTTGAACTTGGCGAGCCCATCTTGCCCATTTTCTTCAAACCCTGCATTAGCTCCAAGGTCAAAATTCCGGATTTCATGATCCTTCAAATACTTCAGTGTCATCCAGTAGATTCCATAGGAGGCACGGGACTTGTAAGCGGCGTCAGAAAAGGCCGACAGGTGAGAATAGGCTACATCACCATGGATTACAACCATGTGCGCGCCTATGACCTTCCCTCCAAGCTTACCTAGGACGATAATAACCCCCGGCGTTTGCAATTGTTTGAGGAAGCTATCCCTAGAGAATGCTTTGATACCTGAAATGTTATGCCTTACGATCAAGTTGTCATACAGGGCCACCCATTCTTCAGCGTACTGCAAAGGTTTATCACAGACATCCACTTGCATATCTCTCAGTGATTTACGAGCATAGTAGCGGTGATGTTTGTCCACAAAACGCTCTGGATCCTGGCTCAGATCTGCAATAAAATGTCTCTTGAACGGCTTTAATGTCTGGAAATATCTTGCCAAGTATCTCTGATCAAAGTCTCCAAACGGATCGGTTACCAGGGTCAGCGACACAAACTCTGATACAATTTCTTCAAGGTCTTCGTGCAGCTTGAACCAATTTCGGCACGCAAATAAGGGATAACAACCCATGGCATCTTTATAAGATGTACCGGAAATTGGTCTTTCCAGAATCCAGCCACCAGAGTGTGGCAATTCGCGTGGATTTCCAAATTCCCGCAAGGAAAGAGCATAGTGCGGATGAGCATAGCCAATAGAATCCGGGATAATTGTCAAGAGGTCCCTTTCGCGTAATCGGCGTTAACAGACTGGTGCTTGCTCTATCAAACTCTCCAAAAAGACCTCTGCGATTCTTTCCATGTCTTCAGGCCCGTACCGCTGGTCACACGGCAAGGTCATAATGTGGCGAGACAGCCGATGGCTATCCTCATATTCGCCGGGAGTGACCCCATCAATAGACCAGTGAACCGCGGGGTATATCTGGTGTTCGAAGAGTGCTTTGCGGACTGCGTCTCTATTTGCAACACGCACGGGAAAACCTAACGGGACAACATCGGGTTCAATCCGCGGAAATATCGCATACTGTGCCAATCGTTCTAAAAGCATACCGTAATTATCTACGCGCCTCTCTGCAATCAGTGAATAATCAACCGAGGAGTTCATGATACCCTGTGAGAGCTGGCTCATGGCATAAGGGCCGAGGGGCATTGTATCCTCCTTTTCTCTGAACAGCTTGAACCATCGTTCCCGAGTGGGAAGGCCGTCATCGAATTCGCGACGTAGCACTGAGGCCTCAAGCGCCTTCAAACACCATGTAGTGGCGGGTGTTTTCAGGGAAATGCCACTGACGGGGATGCTCTCGGGGAATCGCAAAATTCCTCCATCAGGAGCGCCGATCCACTTTACAACACTAAAAAGCACAAAATCAGAATATACTCCCACATGCCCCGACAATAATGCTTGGCACGCATCTTCTAGCACCCAAGCCCCCCTCCCTTTCACTTCGGCTGCAAGTTGGCGGTCATATGGGAAGCCGAAATAATCGATGAATATAACCAAGTCCCCGGAGGCAACCTCGGAAACCCATTGATGCGACCGGACTTTGAGGTTGTAATCAATTTCGAAGAAACGGGCAACGGTCACTTTTGGATCGATCGCTTCGAGAATCCCTTCGCGACAAAGGTATGAAGGGACCCACACTTGGCGTGGTCGCAACCGATTTACCAATAACCAAATACCGCACCTCCCGTTGGCCAGAAGTACATCCCTGTCCGTCAGGAACGGTGGAGGAAGTTCTTGGGGCTGGAGTGTGCTTTCGAGGCCGAACATTCCCCCGATGATGGAACCGCCCGGCACCGGTCGGCTCGTTTCGCGTGAAAAAGGTGGGAATTGGATGTACCTCCAGGCTCTATCTACCATGCACCAAGCCATTTTTCTTCAACTGAAGAGAATCAATAATCTAGTAAATTGCTTCAACATCAGATAGTTCCAGGCTGTCGTAGATCGGTAATGTCAGTATACGGTAGCTACCTGACGGGCAAAAATCAAGGAACGGTTTAGGGGCACGGCTTTAGAAGAATCTGAACCACCCTTCACCTCTCCCTATACCATCCCGCTTCTCGCGTCTTGATGACCTTTCCCGGGACACCGACCACCGTGGTGTTGGGCGGAACGTCGTGAATAATGGTGCTCCCGGCTCCTATCACCGACCACTCCCCAATGTGCAACTTTTCGTTGATGTTAGCTCCGGTTCCAATGAACGCACCCCTGCCTATCGTGACACTGCCAGATATGTGCACGGCTGGAGCCAATGTCACAAAATCTTCGAGGACAGCACGTTCACCGATGGTGCATTGCAGGTTTACATGAACGTGGCTGCCGATGCGGCTCTGGAAGTTCACGATGCAGCCCGTCCCCAGTACCACGTCTTCCCCAATGGACATGTGCCGCGTTAACACGGCTGTGGGGTCGGCTACGTTACAAAAACGAACCCCCCACTCTTTGGCCCGTTCCACAAGGCGAAATCTTACTTCAGGAGCAGCAACCGCTGAGACGGCAAGGACCTCCCCTTGATAGCAGCCGAACCAGTCAAAGTCTCCGAGAATTGGGAATCCGTTTACTTGGACGCCGGCCTCTCCGTATGCAGGCTCCACAATGCACCCGAGAATCTCATAGCGCGGTTCTGAGCGGTTGCAGGCATCCATGAAGTCCAGAAGCTGACAGGCAAAGCCGCCAGCTCCGATAATAACAATCTTTTGGCTCATATCTCCCTGACCTTCATCCCTGAGGATTTTCTGAGGCTGATCATACTCGTTTACTCTTAGTCTTCATCGCGCAATACCTACCGCCTCCAAGCGCTCTTTGCGATGAGGTGAAGCATCCTTCTTCAGCTGAAGAGACTCAATAATCTCGCAAATTGTTTCGACATCAGATAGTTCCAGGCTGTCGTAAATCGGCAGTGTCAGTATGCGGTCAGTTACTCGACGCGCAATGGTCAAGGAACCGTTCACTGAAATGCTACGGTAGCATGGATAATCGCAGACCAACGGATAGAAATAACGTCGGGTGTGTATATTCCATTGCTTCAGTTTTTCGTACAACGCATCGCGGCTCATCCCGAATTCTCGTTCATCGACCTCGATTGGCATGTAGGTGTGAGTGTGTCTTATGTCCGGAGGCAGAGCCGGTACGAGATGAATGCCCGGAACCTCTATAAGCCGTCGTCGATACAAATCAGTAATCATAGCGCGCTTGCCTATTATTTCTTCAAGGTGCTTTAGAACCTGAATACCCATCAGGGCCTGCATTTCATTCATTTTCGCATTGGTGCCCGGCATAACCACTTCAACCTCATTCTTGAAACCAAAGTTCTTCAGATAGTCGAATCTGCCCTTCAGCCCTCCGTCCCGGAAAATCAGCATTCCTCCCTCTATCGAGTGGAACGACTTGGTTGCATGAAAGCTGAACATGGTTAGATCCCCAAAGTGGGCAATAGACCTGTTGCCCACGTTTGTACCGAAAGCGTGAGCGGCATCGTATATGAGCTTCAGGTTATGTCGCCGTGCAATGTCGGCTAATGCATTGAGCTTACAAGGGTAGCCGTAGACATGAACCGCAAGAATAGCCGTTGTCCAGGGCGTGATTGCGGCTTCGACTTTCTGGGGGTCAAGGCTGTAGTAATCGGGCTCGATGTCCACGAATACAGGTCTGATCTTATTCCAGAATAAGGCGTGGGTTGTAGCCACGAACGTAAATGGAGTGGTGATAACTTCACCGGAAATTCCCATCCCTTGCAAGGCTATCTGAAGCGCCAGAGTCCCGTTGTTGAACAGGCAGAGATTGTCGGTCTCAAAAAAGTTGCACAACTCGTGAGTAAAACGTCGAAGAATGGGCCCATCGTTGGTCAACCAACGTGTCTCCCATATCTCTGTCAGCCCTTGGCAAAACTCCTCCAGTGGTGGCAGGAACGGCCTGGTCACATAAATAGGTTTCTCAAAAGGTTCTATCATAAGTCACCCATTGCAGCTGTTGATGCTTGGCTCTTGATTCCAGTAACCTGATACAGATTGCCGGGGGGGACAGTCCGAACCATTTATCATTGTTCTTGCAAGCTCTTCAAAAATATCATCCAGTGAGCGGCTCATGGACCAAGTGGGGTAGTCTTTTTTCAGCCTGGTTAAGTCTGAGTAATAGCAGATGTGATCGCCGATCCGGTTCTGGTCTGAGTATTCTACGTCCATCTTTATTCCCAATAGCTGCTCTATCCTGTCAATAGACTCGAGCACGGACACACTGTTCTCTTTACCTCCCCCCAGGTTATATACCGCGGCAGATCTGGGGTTAGTGTAGAACGCATCGAAGGCCGCAATGACATCGGCACTGTGTATCTGATCGCGCACCTGTTTTCCCTTATACCCGTATATAGTATAGCGCCTGCGGTCAAGTGCCGCTCTGAAGAGATATGAGAGGAAACCATGCAGTTCTGCTGCTGAATGCCCCGGTCCTGTCAGGCAACCGCCTCTGAACACCGCGTTCTTCATGCCAAAATATCGACCATATTCCTGGACCAGTACATCGGCGGCAACCTTACTAGCGCCAAACAAACTGTGCTTTGACTGGTCTATACGAAATTCCTCCGGTATACCGTTTACAAATCGCGAATCGTCATAATCCCATCGGGTCTCCAACTCCTTCATGCTGATCTCATTCGGCCCATCACCATATACCTTGTTGGTGCTCATAAAAATGAAGACTGCCTCGGGGACGCATTGCCTCGTGGCCTCAAGCAGGTTCAGGGTTCCTACAGCGTTAACCTCGAAATCTACAAATGGGAGCCGAGCAGCCAAGTCATGGGAAGGCTGCGCCGCACAGTGAATAATAAGTTCAGGTTGCAGCTCTTCAATGATTTTCGCAACTGTCTCGCGCTCCCTGATGTCCACTGACTTGTGCTTATATCTGAGACATTCCGCTTCCAGCTTTTTTCGCATCCAATCCGTATCACCATCCTTGCCGAAGAACTGAGCTCGCAGATTATTGTCAATCCCCACTACCAGTTCTGCTCTTTTGTCATAATACCTGACCGCTTCAGAGCCGATTAAACCGCAGCTTCCCGTTATAAGGACTCTCATGGCTGTCTACTCTCCCATAAATTATTTGATTGCGATTCAGAAGCTTTTCAGCCCGGTTAACTGCAAAAGCAATTTTGATAGAAACAGGGTATTCGTAGGCAGATATCTTCGCCAAAGCCGCCTAGGTTCTTGAGAAAGACGAAAGGCCCATTCGAGCGCGCACCTCTGCATCCATTCCGGAGCCATTCTTTTGTTACCCGAATGAAAATCAAAAGCAGCACCGACGCAAACCATGACTGCATTGATCTTTCCCTTGTGCTGATGGGCAAACTTTTCCTGCAGCGGGCATCCCAGACCGAGAAAAACAATGCCCGCTCCACTGTCGTTGATTCGCTGTACCAAAGCTTTATCTTCGGCTCCGGTGAGAGGCCTGAAGATTGAGGGCTCGCAGCCGACAATCCGGAGCCCGGGGAAGCGCGCAATCAAATTGCGCCTCAGGGCCTCGACAACGGGAACCTGACTCCCATACAGATAGACTCCAATCCTCTCCTTTGCTGCACGCTGACAGAGACGGCTCATGAATTCAGGTCCGTAACAGCGATCCGGCAGTTTCGTCCCGTATAAGAGGTTCAACGCGAGTCTCACCGGTTGCCCGTCAGGCGCTATGATATCAAACTCATTCAGCACGGATCTGAACTGTGTCTCTTGAGATCCTGTAACGAGACCATGTACAGCTAGGTGCGATACAGAGACTGACTTCCTTGCCTTTGCGGCCTTAATTACCACGGGCAATGCTTCATCATAGGTGATGGCACTTACGTTAACCCCTATGATGTTGTGCTTGTGTGGCCATATATCTATGTGATGATCTTCCATGTGCCAAACCCCATTCGTCATCCTAGCCGTGGTCGTAGAACTTTTCCCTGAACAGATAGAGCAGCTTGTGAAGAAGGTGTGCCAGTTTGGAGTGATAAGCCAGGTATGCCAGGAACCGCGAACGAAAAGCAAAGTATCCTGGATAGTCCCAAACATCCCGTTTCAGGTAAAACTTTGGGCCAATGAACTGCGTGTAATCCTGGTTGAACTCAAACATATCCAGCGTCGGAAGGGGTTCATGGTCATTGTAAGAGCGAAGATATTTTACAGACAAAGGGTCAATGCCCATAAGCGCGCAGCAAGCGACATCCGCCCCTGTAATGTCGTCTGCTATTAACAACCACCCCAGTTCCTCAACGTCGCCTCTCATGGGCCCGTTTCTGTTTAGTCCGTACCTACCGTCTATCACCGCGATCCCGACCCGTAGCGCTTCGTTTATCTCTTTGATGACCTTCGCGAAATAGGGATGAAGCTTTAGCCTCAGCGCGGGCTCTTGTATGCACCCCCATTGATTCTTGATTGAAATGCTAATACCTGTGTTTGTATGAACCTTTGGCACCGGCACGGTAATGACCAACTGGACCTCATCCAGAAGAAGGCGTGGAAGAGGGATTGTGAAATGTTTGTGTTTGTAATCAAAACTGATGTCACGTGAAGGGAGCTTGGATAGGTTCACGAGCTCAACTCTATGCTGTTTCGCTATGGATCTAAGGCCTGTCGCCTCAAAAACCTCATCCATTGAAAATCTATTGTATCCACCGCCATCAGCTTCTCCTATTATGATGTTTTTTGAATAGTCTTTAAGTGCAATAATCAAATATTCAATGAATTCGGGGCTCGTCATTACTCCCTTTTTGTAATGGGGATAGGTCAAATTCGGCTTGATAAATATTGGGTTTCCCGGCCTGACTCTCGATCCTATGTTGGTAAAGGAAAGGCCTTTTTTTAACTTTTCAAGATAATTATGGTTAAGCCGATCAATAAATATTTTGTACCTTTTCATGAATTAAGCTAATCGACCGATATTCTCTTCATTCTCTAACAAAGCATCTCGTATATGGATTCCGTTTTCGCTCCTAGCATTTCCCAAGTGTATCTTTCCATTACCTTCTTCCAGCCAGCATTTCCCATACTACCGGCCATGTCCGGAGCCGAAAGGAGACAAATAATATTCTCTGCTAGTTCTTTAGGGTCCTGGCTTGATAGAAAACCGTCCCTGCCATGCTCGATGAGTGATGCTATGGAAGGTATATTCCCCCCAATGACCGTTTTCCTCAGCGACCATGCTTCTACATAAACGCCACCAAAGCTTTCCTGGGCCGATGGTAAACAAATGAACTCGCAGCCAGCTATGGCTGATGTTTTGGTTTCTAGATCCACCGGACCCAAGCTTATGATCCTTTTATCTCTGACTTTCTTGAACAGGGCTTTTGAATAGTTAGTTTGTGGCCCAATGAAGACAAACGCAGTATCTGGATGCTTCTCCCACACAATTGATGCTGCCCTAATGACAGCTTCGATTCCTTTATACTTTACCTGCTGGCCTAGATAAAGAACATATTTACTTTCAATGTTATATTCTCTTCTGAATTCATCCGCGGAATATTCTTTGGCGAGAATAGGACCGATACCGGTTACGTGGATTCGAGCCTCTTCTACGCCTTTTTCTTCAATCAAAGTTTCTTTTTCCGCCTCAGTAAGTGCTATAACAGCGTCTGCTTCTCGATAAATCTTATCGTACTCCCTATATAGGAATCCCTTCCAGCGCGGGTGATGGTTTGGCGTCAAGACAAAGGGAATATTTTTTGTCCGAGCAAAATTCAGTCCCGCCCTGGCCAGAAACTCTCGTCCATTCCTCGTAGCATGCACTATTGTAGCGTCATTGGCGGCCCTTTCGATGTGACCAAACAAGTACGGGGCTATCTCCTTAACCGCCCGACTCATAAATAGATAATATACAGAAGCCCATGGGGCTACCTTTACTCTTGTTAGTTTGTCAAAACCTATCTTGTTCACCGAAATTCCATCATACTCGTACGATGACGGCCTTTCTGGAAACACAGTGGAGAGCCGAAGCCAGTCCGTTCGGTATCTTGACGTAAGCGTGATAACTTTTACGTCATTTCCCAGATCCCTCATTACTCTTGCAAGCTGATGGAGATGTAACTGAGATCCTCCAATCGCAGGAGGATACAAAGTGCTCAAATAGATAATTTGCATAACGGCGAAATTGACCCCTCAGGACTTCTCCATCGCTCTTTCGGGGGCATTGGAGCTCGTGGAAAATATTCTCCGTTCTTTCCGGAACTCCAAGCGACCAAAAAAACGTTCAGGGTTAAACAGTCGGGGCATGAGTAGATGAAGGGTGTGCACCGCGTAGCCCGCAGTCCGCCATAGCAAACATTTCTGTCCCAGTAGTCTTGTATCGTCCGCCTTTAGCCAGCCCCAGATTAAGATCGGCATGGTGATCAGTATGGCCTGACCTATCCGGGCAGTACAGGCGAGCGTCGTTCTGAAAAGTCCCCATTCGAGATAGTCCCTGTAAGCGAAGTTGTCCCCTGCGCGCTGCGAGGCCCATACCAGGTACTCCGCTCTCAGGCGATAGGTCGGGATCATGTGCCACGCGACGGCCGCCGGTGCATACCATGCAATAATCCCTACCCTTCGCATTCTTTGAGCAAGTTCTGTATCTTCACCTCCCCGTCCAAAAGATTCATCAAACCCACCCACAGCATCAAAGATCTTGCGCCTCAAAAGGATGTTGCCCGCAGCAGGGTACTCCTTCCGCCAGCACTTCCTCTGCTTCTTGCCAAGGTCCACTTCACCGAGAATGTTGCGACACGTCGGCGAGAGCCGTGTAAGCTCGTCTTCCGACAGATCCAACAGTCTTCTTCCACCCACGCATTCTGCTTTGGCTTCACGTGCACATGCTAACAGTTCCTCAAGCCAGGCCGGTTCTGCGAGTTGGTCGTCATCGAAAAAGGCTACCCACTCGCTAAACGATTCTTTGAGCCCTTTGTTTCTCGCACAGGCAATTCCTTTCCCTTCGCCGAGAGAATACCGTATGGGTGTCTCCGAGCACAATGAGACTTCTCGGACACGGCTCCTGGTATCATCGGTTGAAGCGTCATCAATTACCAGGATTTCGTATGAGAATGACCCGTCGGTCTCCTGACCTACGAGGCTCCTTAACGCACGGTGCAACATCTCCGACCTATTGTACGTGCACACAATTACCGTAATATCTGGCCTGGCCAAGCCCACGTTATGTCCCCTTAATCTGGGCTACTGCTCGCGCCTGATAAAAGCCGAGATACAGGACCGCCACAATATTAAAAAGATAGAGCAGAGTCGGGCCGACGGGGCCTGATTCCAGGACGCCATCCAAAGCACTAAACAAGAGCAGAACTCCCAGAAAATGGTGCCCACTGTTTTCCAAGACCTCGCCCCTCGCAAAAGCCCTTCTAATCCCGAAGAACAGAATGAGCACCCAGGTAATCGCGCCCATGAGCCCCACGCCGAGCGCAAGTTCAACGTAGGCTGAGTGCGCCTCCGCCACTCCCCAATCCTCTGACGCAGAAATCTCATAAATGTGCTGAGGGGTCCAAAAGGCACCGTAGCCATATCCCTGAAACGGTCGCATGGCTATCTGTTCAATACACACCTTCCAGAGTGGAATTCGCCCCGTCAGCATGGAAACGGAATCCGGATCATCTGACCGACCAAGCAACATACTCTCTCCTAACCGATAGAAAAGGATGTCACCAAGGAAAAAAATAATGATAATAGAAATTATTCCCGCGACAAGAAGCAGAACGCCCTTTCGCGATCCTGGAACCACCAGGGCCCAGTATACTAGAAGAGAGAGGATGGCACCTCCAAGAGAGGCTCTAGACTTTGTGAGAAAAAGGAACACAAACGCCACCCCCGCTGCACTCAAAACCAGAGCCCTTGGCATGCGCTTCGCATGCTTTGCAAGAAACAGCGCGCTGACAAGCAGTAAAGCGCAGTTCATGCCTTGATGGTTCGGATGCATTGTGCCTGCAAAACGGTAGTCAGGATCGAGCGGAAGGAATGTGCCCAGCGCCGCTTCAGCTGCAAAGCCTACAGTTAGATAAACGCCTGTTACGACAAAGACCATTAAGACAATGGCAGGGACGGAAAAACTCTCGGCGAGCCCAATGGCCCCGAGACAGAACATCGCAAGCACAAGCAGTCTGCGGAAAGTCATGCCGACATCCTCAGTCCATGCGAGACTGATAAGGGCCCAGAGAAGAAAGAAGAGCGCAAGCCAGGTCAACAAGCTTTGGGCATGCCAAGGTTTCCGCTCACGTCGCAAGAGGCTGAATACCCCAAAAGCGCCGAGGATAAGAAGACTGACGCGGCGCGGCGCGCTGCCCTCCTCGACCTGGACTGAGGCTTCTGTTACTTCGGTCCAGTCTCGAGCACCCCAGAGCAAATCGTGTCCCTCTATGAACCAGAATACGCCGAGGCCCAACACGACGGCGGCCCAGAAGAGCCACCATCTTGTGTCTCGCAGGCTCGCGATGGTATGCAACCCGTCCATCAATTTAATGGTGGCGGTAGACAGCCCCCCTCTCTGTTCCTGTCCCGGGAGAATGGTATCGACTCACAAGAGACCCCAGGGGTTCCTGCGAGGCGGGTCGATCGAACGTGCGCAGTTCTTCTATCGTGCGGACTGACGCCGCTGGAAACTGGGTTGGGATGCGGAGCACACCTAAGATCAAGAAACGAAGTTTCTGAGTGAGGACAAACCCGAACAGCCGTGCCAGCACGCGATGCCGAGATGTACCAGGAGCATTGCCATCCCGGGAAAGACGCCTGAAGTCGCGCAGGCAGAGCCGTCGGAGAAGCCGGTTTCCCGTGGTATAGTTCTTCGCAATCCCATAGTAACGATGAGACAGCGCACGGCTGTACTCGTCATCCAACAGGCCTGTTTCGGCCAAAAATCTCTCCATGCGCCGAGCTACGCGGATTCTTGCACGTATTGAACTCGCCGTACGCCGACCGCTGAGGCTGTTTCCAAATAGCGCCACGTTTGGATTCTGGCGATAATATACCCACATCTCCGGACAGAAGATCAATCGGCCGCCCGACGCCAGATAGCGCATGGCATACTCACCGTCATCGTCAGGCGCCGAACTCTCATCCCAGGGTCCCAACCTTATCACGTCGGATCGCATCCAAAGCAGTGAATGGGGCGGCACAAACCAGCCTGATAGCCATTGCTTGAGCCATTCTCCTTCACTGACCCCGTACTGGGGGTTATATACCAGTATGCGGTTCCCGGACGTGACAAAGTGGCGCCAGGGACCATACGCGGCCTTTTCCCCTCCTCCAGACCCGGAGAGGATGGAGACCTGAGAGGCCATTTTACCAGGCGAGAGTATATCATCGGCATCCAGGAACTGGATGTACTCACCCTGAGACTCTATCAAGCCCTTGTTGCGGGCCGCCGGGGCGCCCCTCTGCTCCTGACAAAAGGTTCGGAAATGAATCATCCTGTCTCTACGGACATTCCTGCCCCACTCCTCCAGCACGGACCCAGTGTTGTCGGTCGAACCGTCGTCCACGACGATAAGCTCGATGGGCCGGTAGGTCTGCGCCAAAACCGAGTCCATAGCCTCACCCAGGAAGCGAGCGCAGTTGTGCGTGGGGATTATGACCGAAACCAGGCCGGGCGTGTATTCCTCACTCATCCAGCGTTTCTGGTAGACCTTCCACACGCCGGCCGGCACAAGACTATGGGAACAGCCGCTTCGCGAGATGTCTATCATAATAAAATTATGAAGCTCCGGCACCTTTCAACACAGCCGGGATGGTCTTCAAGACGATTTTGAAATCCAGCCAGAGAGACCACCTATCGATGTACTCCATGTCCAGCTCCATCCATTTCTGAAACGGAACGGAACTCCGACCATTAACCTGCCACAAGCAGGTGATGCCCGGGCGAACGCTGAAACGGCGCCGGTGCCAGTCCTGATTAAAGCCTTCATAGTCCCGCACGGGAAGGGGCCTTGGCCCCACCAAACTCATATCCCCCTTGAGAACATTAAAGAGCTGCGGCAGTTCGTCGATGCTTGTCTTTCGCAGGAATTTTCCAAGTCTTGTCATGCGTGGGTCACGCTTCATCTTAAAGACCGGCCCGCCTGCTTCATTGAGGTGCTCAAGCTCGGTCAGTATTTTTTCGGCGCCGTGGACCATGGTCCTGAACTTGTAAACCCTGAACAATCGCTTATTGAGTCCAAGCCGTTCCTGGGCGAACAATACCGGCCCCTTCGAAGTACCTTTAATCAGGAGCGCAACAGCACCAAAGACGGGCAGGAGCATCAAAAACAAAATGACTGAAATAGTGATATCGAGCAACCGCTTCATAAATACTGCGAAGCCGTGCATGGCTCCTGTATAAATTGTCACCACCGGATCACTTTCCAAGGGTTCTACCTCTGCTTTTCCCAAAGTCAGGTTGAAGGATTGAACCGGAACCCTTACCGCGATGCCATGTTCTTCACACACAGCTATTATCTTTGCTGACTCCAGGTAAAGCGATTTTAACGGTAGAAAAACTGCAACCTCGTCAACCACGTGGGCCCTGAGATAAACCGCGAAGTCCTCTAAATCGGCCACCAGGCGGTATCCTGACCGCTTGAACGTCTCAGTATCGGCACGATCCCGCTCATCAACAAACCCTGCCACCCTGTAACCCAATTCAGGTTGGGATTCGAGCTTCCGGGCGAAGTGGACGCCTCGGGAGTTTGCTCCCACAACGAGTACGGTACGAAGGTTCCTGCCTCGCCTTCTTAGAGCAGCAAGTGCAGCTCTCATGATAGTACGGCTCAAGACCATGGAGCCGGTGCTCCCAACCCAGAAGACACTCAGAAACAGTGGCGTAACCATGCGGATCCGTAGCACTTGCGCGGTCGCGGCCAGTATGGCCACAGCCATGGTGCTTGCCTTGAAAACGTCCACCACTTCATTATTCCTTGTAGAGAGCCTCCTTGACTGATACAAATTGAAAAGCCTGAAGCTTGTGTGCGAGGCGAACAGGAACCCCAAAAAGATAGCAAAATTCTGCACACTGATGCGCATGGAAAGGAAATCAGTGAATGCAACCCTGACTTCACGGGACTCCAAAACAGCGCTTATCAGAAACCAAACAGTGACCATTAAGAGGTCGATTACTTTAAAGGCGGAAATCAGGATTTGGCGGCGGCGGGATAGCATGGCTACGGCTCGTTGTGATGGAACACGTCGGCTGGCATCCACTCTTGGAAAATCATTACAGTAGTTTGTATATCCGCTCGGGGATATGTAGTTTTCGCCTGTTCAACACGACACCAAAAACGTTCGTCTTCGCATCATCGAGTCTCTGTTTTGCCCTTAGCGCTACTTCCCACTTTGTTTTTTCCGCCTGAACGACAAGCACAGTCCCGTCAATCTCCGAGCACAAGGTTAGTGCATCGGTAAATTCATTCACGGGCGGAGCGTCGAGGAGTATCCAACCGGCCTCCCTCTTCAACCGGCCGATCATGTGGCAAACACTTTTTGAACTCAGGGCAAGGGATAGATTTGACGGTGGAACCCCGCCAGTGATGATGAACAGGTTGCTGAAACGGGTTTTCTTCATCACGTCCTTCACCTCTGTGGCACCCAACAGCAACTCGGTAACACCACCCGCCCTTTCAATACTGAACATGTCATGCAGTGACGGTTTCCTCAGGTTCGCATCGACGAGCATCACACTCTCTCCGGAAGATGCCAGGACAGTACCAAATGTGGCGACAACCGTTGAAGTTCCCTCGCCATGCGTTGAGCTGACAAACATAAGTACTTTGCCCTTAGGTTCGGGTAACAGGGAACGCAGGCTGTGCTTCAGTCCCTGATACTCTTCCGAAGCTTGTTGAGAGACCGAAAGTCTGAAAGGCGCGTAGGGCTGGAGATTGACCTTTGGCTCAAACGGGGCCAGTTCCTCTCGCCTTAGCTTACTATCCTTTTCCGCCCTTACGAGGGCTTCGAAAGTTCTTCCCATGTTTATTCCCCCTCTTGTCCCTGATGTAGTCTGGAGGTACGAGAGCCAGCGATACGGGAGGCTGGGTCAAACGCGTCGCGCCCCAATCGTCCCCAGGGATTCTCCAAAAGAGCACGTAACAACAATCTAAACGCACCAAAAAAACCGCCTCCCTCCCGAACGAGAACCTGGACACCAGAACTACCAACAGCACTGTGGGACTCTTCGGAAGGAGATAACTCACTTTCCATATCCTTTATGACCTCCCGGATGACAGTCCCATCGACTCTTTTCTGGCCAAGCGCATAGCCGACAAGAAAAGCATTATCACACATCATATTGATGACCCGCGGAATCCCCTTCGAGTGTCGAATGATAAGAGAAATTGCGTCGCGCGTAAAGAGTGTGTAAATAACTCCACCGACGAGTTTGAGACGGTGGCTGATGTATGCTTCAACTTCGTCGTTGCCGAGCGGCACAATTTTTCGGCGTATGCTTATCCTCTGCCTGAGCTGGCGCAGTTGTTCCGAGTCCAGCTTGGCATCGAGCTCGGGTTGGCCGACGAGAATGATTTGCAGCAGCTTGGTTTTCTGGGTTTCCAGGTTGGAGAGTGTGCGTATCTCTTCAAGCATCCCGGTGGACAGATTCTGCGCTTCATCGATAATCAGGACTGCAAACTCACGTTTGGCGGCTATCTCAAGAAGGTACTCATTGAGTCGCTGCCACAATGCGAATCGGTCCCTGCTCTTAGTTGAGACGCCGAACTCATAAAGGATAGCCCGCAGAAGCTCATGGACAGTGGTGCACTTCCTGAAAATATGGGCAGTCTTCACCTTGTCGTCCAGGCTGTTCAGCAAGGCATTGATCAACGTGGTCTTCCCGGTCCCGACTTCACCTGTCACCGCTAAAAAACCTCTCCTCTCCCTGATACCATAGAGCATGGATGCAAGAGTTTCCCGGTGGGAACTGGTCAAATGGAGAAACTTGGGATCGGGGTTGACATCGAAGGGGCGCTCAGAAAAGCCATAGAACTCCGTATACATGCGTTGCTCACACCTCCATTTCGCGGATCGATGCGAGGACCGGAACACCGAGCCGTTCTTCTACATCCTTGGCTTTGCCAAAGTTGTGGCCCAGACGTTCGGCCAGTATGGTCACTGATAGACTCAACAAAGCACCCAGAACCACAGCAAGAATCATATTGAGCAAGATTTTGGGGCGAACCGGTTTGGTGGGCGTGGAGGCAGGCTCCACCACACTGAGGTTGGCAATCTTCTCCGTGTCCATAGCGTCTGATATCCTACTCTCCTCCATCTTCCTTACGTAAAGCTGGTAGTTTTCTTCATCAATCTTGAATTGACGCTCAAGCTCTATGAATCGCATCTCCGCCGCCGCGACGCTGTTCAGCTTTCCTTGAGAAGCTGCCGTTGTTTTCTCAAGGGCTGCCTCTTTTTGCTTCAACGCCTGTATGTTCTGGTCCAGACTTCTGACGTCTTTATCATGGTATGTCATCTCTTCCCTGGCCAGGAGCTGTTCTGCCTGATCGATCTCTTTCCTGACGTTCATCACAAGCGTACTCGTTTCCGAGTATCTGTTCAGCAGTTCCGTCTCCTTTAACCTCAACTCCGTCAGCCGTGATCGGATGGTGTTCAGTGCATACGGGTTAAAGTCTGTTTCCTTCCCAAGTCGAGGCTCCGCGGTCAGTGAACCCCGGCTTTCCCGAAGTGCTTCTCTCTTCCCCCTGTTTTCAGCCAAATCGGCCTTGACCTTCGCAAGCTCGATTTCTATTTCGGAGATTTGTTTGAGAAGCGTTGCCTTCTGATCCTGGAGCGAACTGATAGAATGTCGGTTTCGGAATGCAGCCAATTCTGACTCGGATGCCTTCAGCTTCGCTGTCAAAAGCTTCACCTGTTCGCTGAAGAAATCGAAGTTGCGCGGCTCCCTGTAAGCCGTCACGTGGTGTTCCACAAAGGTGTCGATGAGCGCATTGACCACCTTGACTGCAAGGATGGGGTCATTATGGTCAAATTTGATCTCAATAAGATTTGACTTTCTTACCCCCTTCACGGAAAGGTCTTTCTGAAACAGACGAGTCGCGGCGTTCAGCGTGGACTGCATAGAGGACGGCGCTTTTTCACTTACCAGCTGGGGGTAAATATTCTTCACACCCATCTTCTGGATGACGCCTTCGATAACCTTTTGCCCCTTGATCATTTCCACAGCCGCATTGACGCGTTCTTCTCTCGCGGGATCGACAAGAACCGGCATGTAACCCCCGCCCCCGGGAACCGCCGGCATGTACGTATTTTCTCTGCCGAATTTAACCAGTATTTTGGAAGAGGCCTGATAAACTGGCGTCATCAACAAGGACACAATGGCGACACACGCGACAGTTACACAAAAGGTGAGAAGCAATTTTTTTTTGTGCTTGAAGACGATGTACGCGATATCGCGAAGCGTACCCTGGCCTTCAATCTCCTTGCGTGCCATCATAAACCTCTCCTTCCTGCTAAGCCGTCAAGCCGACTTTCCAGTCTGAAATGTAATGGTCTCCCGAAAAGCATATGCTACCGCCGTTGGTTCCCCTGCGAGAACCATTACTAGAACCAGAGCAGGTACCCGGACCGACCTAGAACTCTTTCTCCCGGTCCGACTAAGCCCCAGTAGCCGTGATAGGTCTGGCACTTTTCTCTTCCAGAATCTTCCTGATCTCAGCAACTTTATCCCGGTTGACTCCGTAGCGCGTTGGCAGATTCTGCATCCTGTGCTCCAGCACCAGCCCATCCTTGACCAGGGCCCTGAGGGCATCCCTGACTCTCGCTATTTGGTACTTGACGTGTCTTTCCAGCAACCACCACTCTATGATGCCATCCAGAGTGTCCTGGGCTCCGGAATATTCAGCCAAGTACGACAATATCAATATCTCATAAGCTGTCTGTGACTGGTCCTCAAGATCCTGGCTTGGCACACAGCACCCCTTTTGGCAATTCCTCGTATAAAGCAATTGCTGTTCCCGATGGCCAGGATTTGAAGTGAAGGAAAGGAGAAAATTATTTTCTCATTGGTTATAAGAGATTACGTAGCTCCGGGCACACTTCGAGGAAGGATCACTTGCCATATGTATCGGTCAACCCAGGGGCTGGCTCGGTCATTTTTGTCCTGGTCCAAGGAAGTTTTCAGGGAAAGTCACGGTGATGTTGCGGCAGAAAGGCTAGGACAAATTTGTCATAGGCAGTGTGGCTCTTTTGTCCATGTTCTATGCAGAGGTAGTTCTGAAGCTTCGCGCGTCTATCCTGTGCCGTCGGATAAGTTCCCAAAAAGCCCGTCGGTTCTTTTGTGCAGCCTTTGCAGCGAGGCTGATATTACCACGACTGGCGACCAGGAGTTCACGGATATATTTCTTCTCGAACTGCTCAACAGCTATGGCCTTTGCTCTTTTGAACGATGGAGCACGCTCTGGGAGCGGTTCTGACTGTGACAAGACGATCTCCTCATACTGGATATTTTTTTGTCTGGCAAAGATGACTGCCCGCTCCACGACGTTCTCCAGTTCCCGCACGTTGCCCAGCCAGCTATGCAACAGAAGAATGCGCATGGCTTCCGGGCTGAAGTCAAAAACGTTCTTTTGAAACTCAAAGGCATACTTTTCGAGGAAATGGCGCGCCAGAATCGGGATATCGTCCCGTCGCTCTCTCAAGGGAGGAAGGGCGAGCGGAACGACATTCAGACGATAAAAAAGGTCTAGCCTGAATTTTCCGTCTCTCGCCGCGTTTTCCAAATCTATGCCGGTCGCGGCAATGATACGTGCGTCGGCACGGCAGACCTTGTTAGAGCCAAGCATCTTATATTCTTTGTCCTGAAGGAAGCGCAGAAGCTTAACCTGTGCGGGTAAAGGGAGGCAATCGACCTCATCAAGAAACAAAGTTCCTTCGTCCGCCTCACGAATCAGACCATCCTGGGTTGAACTTGCCCCTGTGAAAGCACCCTTGGCATGGCCGAATAGCTCATTTTCCAGAAGCTCGGTAGGAACGGCTCCGCAATTTACAGCTATGAAGGCCCTGCCTGATCTCCGGCTCAGGTAATGGAGCGCCCTGGCACACAGCTCTTTGCCCGTGCCTGTCTCGCCGGAGATGAGCACGGTTGCATCCCTGTTTGCAACGACTGGGATCTTGTTTATCTCTGCGAGAAAGACGGGGCTTTCACCAACAAGCCGTTTCAACCCCAGTTTTTCTTTCATCCTCCGGGCAAGGGATTCGTTTGTGAGTGGCGCTTCAAGCAACCTGACCAGGCGCGGCAGTACGTCAAATGCCCTGAGAGGCGCAGTGATGAAGTCGACGGTGCCCAGCTTGAGCACCTCAGCCAGTCTCTCCGGGTCACCCCCTTCGACGACAACCATAATCCTCTGGTCCGACAGGGTCGACCTGATAAGGCCGGCGAGCGCATCAAAATGGGAAAGATGTTCTGAAGACAAGACGATGCAAATAATATCGGGCTTAAAACGAGCGATTGTGGTTGCAAGGTCAAGGTCGCGCAGCATGCTCTCGTCGTGCAATACTGTCTTCCTGAGTTCAACGGAGAAACTTGGGGAGGACTTGAGAATCTTTTCGAGGCTCGCGCCCAGATTGTTAGCTGGGTTCACATCGAGCAGGAACATCTGGATTCTTCGTGCCATGCCTTCCCCAGGGATACGCAGTGGCCTCAATCAGACACTAGTCCTTGTGTGGGTCTCTTCCCGCTCTTCCGCCTGCCTGGATCGGCATGCGCGGGAGAAGTAGCTCAGACCGCTCCCTCCCTGGAGTCTCTTTTTTCATGAGGACCAACGCTCGCAAACAACGTTACTGCACTGATGATTTGACACAGATGATTTAACTCTAACGGCTGATGACTGTCTTTACGCTTGTTTTCCTACTCAGCTCATAAGAGTTGCGGCATCAGTATATTCAAACTATTAATCCCGAAATATCCTTCTGTCAAGCAGAGCTGTGCCCTTCTCCCGTCAGTGGCAACGTTACACATGTGGGTGGCTGTATCCCGGGAAGCTGAAGGACAGGCTACCGCCCCTAGGAACCAACCGGTCCCTTAACACACATCCTATTCGGCCCTATCAATGTTGCCCCTGCTAATCTGAGACTGCGACTTCAGTTTTTTGTTCATAGTAACGCGATAACGACGCACATACAATCGGTTAAAGGTTTATTTCTGATAGGCACGTCGGGTTAAGCCTGGGATTTAGGAGAAAAGATTATTTCGCCGCTGACCGCACACAAATTTACAACGACGGAGGAGAGGGTCTGCAGGGGATCCGGTGTTGTGAGGCAGCACTCTTGATCACGAGATCAAACAGAAGGGCCGGCGAGGGATTGTCCCCGCCGGCCCTTTAAAATCAAGCATCATTGGTTCATGCGACTTTTTCCAAAGACAGAAGCGCAGCTCCGAGAGCCCCTACGATCTGAGGTTCTTCGGAGGTCTGTATCGACGTACCCAGCGCCTTTTCCAGCGCCTTGACCACGCCGATATTTTTTGCCACCCCGCCGCACATGACGACTTTTTCCTGCACTCCGCCCAGCCTGTTGATCAGCCCCATGGTTCTGTCGGCAATGGCCCGATGAATGCCGTAGACGATGTCTTCCAGCTCCTGCCCCTCGCTCACGAGAGAGATCACCTCTGACTCAGCGAACACGGTGCAGATGCTGCTGATGGTGAGCTCTTTTTTGTGGTTCAAAGAAAGCTTGCCTATCTCACCCAACTCAACATTAAGGGCGTTTGCCATAACCTCGATGAACCTGCCTGTGCCGGCTGCGCATTTGTCGTTCATCTCGAACTCGACAACGCGACCTCTCTCGTCCACCCTGATAACTTTGGTGTCCTGGCCGCCTATGTCAATGATAGTCCTTGCGTCAGGAAAGAGGAAGCTGGCGCCCCTCGCAATACAGGTGATCTCGGTGATTGCTTCCTTGGCAAACTCCGCCCGCTTCCTGCCACAGCCCGTGGCAATGACATAGGAAATGTCTGAGCGAACCTTGGAAGGGGCCATGAGAACCTTGTCCAGTGCTGTTTCTGCAGTCTTCCTCGAATCAGCTCCTGTGGGCAGTATGGCATAGCCGAGAAGACCCTTTTCCTTATCGAAGAGCAGAGCCTCTGTTGTAATAGAACCTATATCTAACCCTGCCACCAGCATCGTTTCACCGCCTTGAGATCATTCAATGATTGCGAGCACCGTGTCCGCATCCACTTCCTGTCCCGCTGCCACCAGTATTTCTTTAATGACACCGTCTGTTGGAGCGACAATGGGCATCTCCATTTTCATAGCTTCAAGTGTTGCGATCTGATCATCTTCGCTCACTTTGTCTCCAACCTTAACGAGCACATTGACAATCTTACCTACCATGGGAACGGTCACTTCTGTGGCCATATACGTACCTCCTCAATTATTTTCTGTATCCCAAAGCGAATTGGGCTATGATCATTTTCTGGACGTTGGAAGTGCCTTCGACAATCTGATAGGACTTGGCATCCCTGTAGAACCGTTCGACCGGGTACTCTGAAGAAAACCCGTAAGAGCCGAAGATCTTTACGGCCTCAGAGGCGCAGAAGTTGGCGGATTCAGCTGCGTAGTACTTGGCCATGGACGTAGAGAGTGTGTTGCCCTTCTTGCCGTTGTCCTTCTCCCATGCAGCTCTGTAAACCAATAGTTTCGCCGCGTCATGCTCCACGGACATACGGCCAAGCTGCTCCTGGATCATCTGGAACTGGCCGATAGGCTGACCAAACTGCTCTCTCTCGTTACAATATTTGACCGCCTCTTCGATACAGCTCTGGCCAACACCGACCGCCCTAGCAGCGGAGCTGAGGCGCGTCTGGTCCAGCATCGACATGCATATCTTGAAGCCGTCCCCTTTCTTCCCGACAAGGGCATTCTTCGGGATCTTTACCTCTTCGAAGAAGAGCTCGCCCGTAGGTGCGCAGTGGAGACCCAGTTTCGTTGTGATCGCCCTCTGGGTAATGCCCGGCGTGTGGAAGTCAATAAAAAAGGCCGACATGCCCTTGTGTTTTGCTGCCTTGTCAGTCATGGCGTAGACCACGCCGCAATCGACATGCGGCACGCCGGATATCCAGGTTTTTGTACCGTTCAAAATGAAGCCATCATCGACCTCCGTGGCCGTCGTCCTCATGCTGACAACATCCGATCCGGAGTTCGGCTCGGTAATGGCGAAACAGCCAAACTTCTTCGCGTTGACGAGGTCCTTCACATACTGCTCTTTGAGCTCGTCACTGGCATATTCAAGGAGCACGGTCTGCGGACCATTCATTTGAAGATTAAAAGGAAGGCCCCAGGAGGGACTCACTCTGGCCAACTGGATGGCCATGAGCGTAGCCGCCAACACGCCCGCCTCATTACCGTCATACTTTTCGGGAGCGAGGCAGCCGAACATGCCCAGTTGTCCCATCTGCTTCACAATCTCCGGCCTGAATTTATGCTCCTTCTCATCCTCTTCCATGGTCGGCTTTATCTTCTTTATCGCAAAGTCGTATGCCATGTCTTTCATCGCTATCTGTTCATCTGTCAAAGAAAAATCCATACAGCCGCCTCCTTCCCAAATGTGAAATAATTTACAAAGCTTATCTTAGCGCAGGTGAATTTTTGATGTCAAGCTAAATCTCAGCCGCTCAGGTAGCACTCTGCATGCAAAATAGCGGCCTTGCAAAGGGGTCGGTTACACGATATAGTACCCTTATAACCTGATCGAGGTGCTATGGGGATTCCAGTAATAGACTTTCACCTTCACGTTGGAACAAAGAGCCACTGGACTCCATGGGTTATGGATTTTTTTCGGCAGGTAAACCCCTTCTACTACGAGCACTTTTCCGAACAGATAGCTCCTGACAGGGTCCTTGCGTTTCTTAAAAGCCAGGGCGTGCATAAAGCAGTGGTACTGTCCGAATACGCCCCTGAAACCTCAGGCGTGGTCACCAACGAGTTTACGTCCCGGTTCTGCGATGGCCAAGAAGACCTCATCGCCTTCGGTTCGATCTGCTTGTACAGCGGAGAGCCACTGGAAGAGCAGGCCGAAAGGGCGATAAACCAGTTGGGCATCAAGGGATTCAAAATGCTTCCCACGTATGCCCACTTCTACCCCAATGATCCGAGGCTTTTTCCTTTCTATGAGGTTGCACAGCAGCACAGGACTCCGCTGGCCTTTCACACGGGCATATCTCTCTTCCAGGGATCACGAGTGAAGTACGGTGACCCGCTTCTTCTTGATGACGTCGCCTGTGACTTTCCTTCTCTGCCGATTGTGCTTGAGCACGGCGGTAGGTCTTTCTGGTATGAGCGTGCGGGGTGGCTCATCAGTCGTCATCCGAACATGTACATCGGGCTCGCCGGTATCCCCGCCAAACAGGTGCTCCAACACTTTCCTCACCTGGAGCGTTATCGGGACCGTTTTATTTTTGGCAGCGACTGGCCGGGTGTATCCAACATCAGGTTACTCGCAGAAAAGATCTACGACCTGCCTCTCGAACAGGAGACAAAAGAGAGAATCTTGTGGAAAAACGCAGCAGAGCTGCTCAGGCTGTGAGACGATTTTGCGACGCCCGTATATTCCTTACTCGCCTGAAGGATCTCATGGACCAGTCTTGTCCGTTATGGGCCAGGTTCCTCTCTTGAGGGCAATCAACTTCTGAAGAGCCCTTCCCTGCGACGGAAAAGCAAGCTTCGGGAGATTAGCCAAAGGAAAGTAGGCCCAGTCGACGGCATCGTCACCTGCCATCTCGGTTCCACCCACCCGTTCCGCTTCAAAGGTGATCACGAGCACCTCGCCGTAGATTTCGTTGCTCTCCGAGAAGACATCCACGATCTCTAGGATCTTGCCATCAATGCCAGCCTCTTCCTTGAGTTCCCTTAAGGCAGCATCTTCGATGCTCTCGCCCGTTTCCGCAAAGCCGATAGGAAAACACCACGTGCCCCTGGCAGGCTCTCTTGCCCTCTTCACAAGGAGAAGCTCGCGCTTCTGGTTAGAAACGATCACTGACACGACAGGTAACGGGTTCTCGTAGTAAATCTCCCCGCAGCTCTCGCAGACCAGCCGTTCCTTACCTTCGGTGTGTCTCCTCCCAAGTGACCCGTGGCAGTAATTGCAGAATAATTTTGTCTTCATCTTCCCGCCAGAAAAATTTCGAACCGGAGAAAAATATTTCCGCGGCATGAAGTCGTCCGTTCAATTCATCTCTTCAATCTTTTTACAGGTATTATAATGCGCTCGTGATGTCAAGACCAGAAAAATGGGAATCGCTATCTGTTCCTTGCATCGAAAGAATGAAATTTCCGCAAGGGAGGATCTTTTTTCCCAGTTATGCACCGGGATGCCCTGCATCAAAAAGTAGCGTCAGCGCATGTATATCAAGCATTTACGTATCACTATCGATTTCCCGAGACCCTCTGCGAAACTGGCACGTCATTTGCTCTGTATACTGCAAAACGCTGAGAGGAGGCTCAAGGAGCCAACGTATGGATCTCTATACGAGAAATATTCTGGTAGGCATCTTCGCCGTCCTGGTAATGGGCACGATCGTCGCAGGCGAGATGATTACCTGGACACACTGTGACATGGAGACAGCCAAGGATATGGTACAAAAGATAAGTCTCGGTGTCAGTACCTTCGGGACGCTTTTCCTGGGCTTTGTCTATTTCAGGGGCTCAAAGAAGCGTAAGAGAAAAGCCGCCAAAGGATCTTCATTCTTCTCCCACGACTATCATGGCCCCAAATTGAAAGTAAAGAAGTAAGCTTGCCTGACAAACGCCCCTGTGCTATATAGAACAGGTGACGGCCCGAAATCTTTCTTGGTTAACTGCACTCCTGGCCTCGTTCTGTCTCCTGTCAGCATGCGCAATTCCGAGCACGCCTCGTCACTCCCTTGCTGAACTGAGGAACGCCCTTCTCAATCATGATGCTGACGCAGCCCTCAAGTATGTTGATGTAGAGAGCATTGTGGATCACATGGTGGAGGATGCATTCCGAGCCCAAGAGTCCAGCGCCAAGGCCGAGCTTGACCCCTTGGGATTAGCGGTGGGGAGGTTCGTTGCGTCCGCGATGCTCCCGCAGGCCAAAGCATTGATCCGGAAGGGGGTGCGGGCTGCTATCGAATCGGATGATCAGCTTGGTTACTTCTCTTCCATTAAGAAGGCCAGCGTCTGGTATCTCACGATCGAGGAAAAAGGGAATAGTGCGATCGTAACTCCCAGAGGGGATGACAAGGTGCGTTTTAAAATGGAGCGCACAGATCAGGGCTATTGGAAGATAACAGAACTCATCCTCAAGAATCCCTTATACTAATTGCCTTCAAGTGTATACCTCCCTGTTAGAATTTTTCCTCATTCCCTCCCGGGTTATCCGGCCGAAGGCTGGGTCATCCAACTTGAATGCAAGTCGGAATACGGGAATTCAATCGCTTGATTTTTTCGATTCTCCGCCTTAACATTCAGGCAACTGCTGATGTCGCCCGGTCTATGCTGATCGAACAATTCATAACCTACGTCGCGCGCAAGAAGAACTTCAGGTACCTCCAGCTCTCTCCTGGTTCGACACTTTCGGAACTGCCCGCCGCCGACAGCACACAAAGGCTGCTCTACGTGCATGTGCCCTTCTGCGAGGAACTTTGCCCATACTGTTCCTTCCACCGCGTCGTCTTTCAGGAAAGGCTGGCCAGAGCTTACTTTGACGCGTTGCGGAAAGAGATCGCCATGTACAAGAGGTCGGGGTATGCCTTCAATGCCGTGTACGTCGGTGGGGGCACACCTACGATACTCGTCGATGAGCTGGCGCAAACGCTCCAGCTCGCCAAGCAGACCTTCCCCGTACGAGAAATCTCTGTCGAAACAAATCCGAATCACCTCACCGGGCGGAACATCGACGCGCTTAAAGCTGTCGGCGTAAACCGTCTCTCCGTCGGGGTGCAGAGTTTTGATCCCGGACTGTTGCAGGCAGCAGAGCGCTACCATAAATATGGGAGCGGGGAGGAAATCGTTGAAAGGCTTAAGGTGACCCAGGGCCATTTCGATACGCTCAATGTGGACATGATCTTCAATTTTCCTTCACAGTCGATGGCTGTGCTGGAGAAGGACCTCTCCATCCTTCTCGATCTCGGGGTGGACCAGATCACGTACTATCCGCTCATGCCCTCGGCCTACGCCATGGAAACAATGAGGAAAAAACTGGGAGGCTCCGTAAACTTCAAAAGAGAGAAAGAGTTCTTTATGAAGATTACCGAGATGCTGGAAGGCGAGTACCACCCGAGCACTGCGTGGTGTTTCTCGAAAGCCGGTTCGATGATCGATGAATACGTTGTCCACTTCGCCGAATACGCAGGAATCGGGAGCGGCTCCATAGGCTATCTTCAAGGCACTGTCTACGCGAACACGTTCGACATCGGGGATTATATCGAACAGGTAAACAGGTCCGCATTTCCTTTCGTGGGCAAAAAGGATACATCGCTCAGAGAACGGCTCCGTTATGAGTTTCTTATGAGGCTCTTCGGCCTGCAACTCGATATTTCTCAGCTCGCCGTCAGGTTCCGGGGCAATCCGTACAAATGGCTCTGGCCCGAGATCCTCTTTTTTTGGCTGGCCGGGGGGCTAAAAAAACAGAGGAACATGCTCACGCTCACCAGGAAAGGACGGTATTACTGGGTCATCATGATGCGAGAGTTCTTCATCGGCGTCAATAACTTCCGCGACTACTGCAGAGCAGCTATTTACAACAAGCTCTAAGCTCCAGAATCCAGATTCCAAACAAACCCCAAATCACAAATATCCAAAGAAACAGCGTGCCTGATCGGTTCACTGCGTTATTTAGCACAGAGCACTGGTTGGAATTTGGTACTTAGAATTTGAAATTTACGCCGGGGCGTTGCGGGTTGTCGTTGCAAAGCCCAGACGATGTGTTTAGAATATGACGCATGTACGAACCTCTCGAATTCGCTATCCAGCTGGCATTCGAGTCCGGAAGAATCCAGAAGAGATACTTTCAAAAAACCCTTTCAATCATGCACAAGGGCGAGATAAATCTCGTCACTAACGTTGACTTTGAGTGTGAGAGCCGCATACTGGAGCTTCTGGGAAACGAGTATCCCGACGACGAGGTGATAAGCGAAGAGAAAGCGAATACCTACGAATCCGGGAAGAATAGATGGATCGTTGACCCTCTGGATGGTACAACCAATTATGCGCATGGATACCCGTTTTTCTGCACGTCGATCGCTTACGAAGTTGATGGGGAGATCATCGTGGGAGTGGTCTATAACCCGATCACGGAGGAACTCTTCTTCGCCCGCAAAGGCGAGGGCTCCTTCCTTAATGGCGAGAGGCTTGGGGTATCGGCCATTAAAGAGATTAAGCAGGCTTTGCTCGTAACAGGGTTTCCTTATGATGTCATTACCAACCCAAACAATAATCTTAACCACTGGGCGGCATTCATCATGAGGGCCCAGGCCCTCAGAAGGGATGGGTCAGCCGGTCTCAATTTATCCTACGTGGCAGCAGGCAGATTCGACGGCTTTTGGGAGATGAGGCTCAGCCCATGGGATATGGCCGCAGGGGTGCTCATTGTCAGAGAGGCGGGAGGCACGGTTACGAGCCTTTCCGGAGAGACGTTTAGTCTTTTCAGCGGTGGCATTCTGGCTTCAAACGGTCTCATCCACAAACGGATGCTTGACGTGATCAGGGAGGGTTCATGAAAGAGTATACCTTCGACGATATAAAGACCATCGTGCGCCCCCGGCTGGGTGAAGAAGTGCCGTTGACGCTTTTCCGCATCTTGCGGATCATCGGCATGCGGAGCCTGCTTGGCGAGAGTTCGGGACAGACCCTCTATATGATGGGTAAGTCAGTCGGTAACATGATAGGGGCAGCGACGCTCGAAGAATTCAAAGAGAAGATAATAGAGCTCAAGATCGGCATACCGGAAATCGAATCCATTGAGGAAGACCACCTCATCGTAAAGCTTTACGAGTGTATCACGTGTGCGGGCTTTGTTTACACCGGAGAACTCTTCTGTGACATGGAAAGCGGCATCATAGCAGGGCTTTTGGAGAAGGTTTGCGGGAAGAAGGCGAAATCGACACAGACAAAGAGCTGGTCCGCAGGTTACAATTACTGCGAGTTTGACATATTCCTTTATTGAACGGCGTGGACAGTGGACGAGACGGAACGATTGAGACGGAGGATCAAGGAGCTGGAGATAGAGCTCGAGGATGCAAAAAACCTTTCACGTGCGCGCGAGCGCCTGCTTGTGGCAAACATCGAAGAACTGAATGCGAGCTACAATGCCCTGCGGGAAAAGGTGAAGGACATAAGAGAGCGGGACAAAAAAATTCACGATTTCACAGAGGTGTTGACCAAGGCGAACCGACTCTCCGCACTGGGTGAGCTTGCAGCATCCATAGCTCACGAGATAAAAAATCCGCTTATCTCCATACAAGGTTTTGCAAAAAGGATAGGGCAGGGCCAGGAGGCGCAGAAGGTCGACGTGTATGCCAAGTTCATAGAAAAGGAGGCGGAACGGCTCTCCACTGTTCTGGTAAAGCTGCTCGATTTCTCGCGCATGACCGAGCCCAACCGCGAGCCACTGGATGTCAATAGTCTCGTCGATGACACGGTCCTCTTCCTGGAGCATCACCTCACGAGATTCAGGAACATTGACTTGAAAGTGAAAAAGGATGAAACATTGCCTGCCATCTACGGTGACAAGGTGCATATCCAACAGGCACTCGTGAATCTGGTGATGAATGGGGCTCAAGCCATGCCGAGCGGAGGTCTGCTCACTCTACGGACAGGAAAAAAAGATGACGCCTACGCGTTCATTGCTGTGGCTGACAAAGGGACAGGAATACGCGAAGAAGACATCGGCAGAATCTTCGAATCCTTTTTCACCACCAAGGGTGCGGGTGAGGGAACAGGGCTTGGCCTCTCTCTCGTCAAGAAGCTTATCGAGGCCAACGAAGGAAAGATAGAAGTTGAGAGCAAGCTCAATGTGGGGAGCACCTTCACCTTGCTCCTGCCCTTTGCTTCGCGTCAAGAGGAAAAGTTCTAAGTTCGGGGTACCCGGAAGGTATACGGCTGAAGGCAAATCGGTATTAGAAGACCAGGCGCATTCCGTCGTACGCTGCGATTACGTTTATGCCCAGCTCCCGTTCCAGTTCTTTGGCGATCTCAGCCGGCTTCTCTTTGATCATATTCATGCCCAGGTGTGTCATTATTGCCTTTTCCGGCCGGACCCGTGAAACAATTTTCTTGAAATCCTCCACCGAAAGGTGATCGATGGGATCGCTCTGCGAAATCGGCTTTACCCTCAGTACATTGATAATCAATATATCTACCTGGTAATGGGCAGGGAGTTCATCGAAATACCGCGTATCGGCGATGATCCCGACTTTCTTGTTCAGATGGAAAATGAGACCGTATGCTTCGACCGGATGGATATGCCTGACCGGCACTGAAAAGGAGACATCCTTTACCGTATACGACTGACCGGCCTTCAGCATCTGGATAGCGTCAAGGTAGGCTCTCACGTAGTGGAGCACCACGGGATCCCCGACAAGCGCATCCTCAGGGCAGAAAAGCATACCCCTTTTCTTGAACCCCCCTTCGGCCATCGCCTCTATCAGAACGTTTACGTCATTGGCATGGTCCAGGTGTTTGTGCGTGAGGATAATGCCATCGAGTCGTGAGGGTTCCAGATGATCCCCCGATGCGTGAACGCGCACCAACGCCCCGGGCCCGGGGTCGATGTAAAGGTCTGTATCTCTGTAATGAAACCACAACCCTCCTGTCGAGCGTACCTGCTTTGACGCCACGATGCGCGCACCACCGGTCCCGATGAACTTGATAAACCCTTCCATATGAGCCTCTTTTATGGTAATACATTCTAGGTAGTTACATGAATGATGTCAATTTGGGATTCGTAGAATGGACGCTTCTTGACTCGCGACTCGGCACGATCGCTCTCGTAGCCAAGGATAGGCGGCTCATAAGTCTCGACATAACGCGCGAAGACGGGGCGGTTATGAGAAAACGCTTGCGTGATCAATATCCCGGCTCTGTCGAATCGGTTAAGTCTTTCGGAAAGCTTCAGCGTCTTCTGGATCAATTTCTGCGCGGGGTAAGGGTTGAGTTTGATGTTCCTTTCGACCTGGGGGAATTGGGTGATTTTTCGCACCGCGTACTTCTCGAGGTAAAAAAAATTCCCTATGGAACTGTGGTGAGCTACGCCTCTATAGGCAGGCGGCTTGGTTATCCGATGGCTGCGCGGGCCGTTGGGCAGGCTGTGGGAAGAAACCCTGTCCCCATAGTAATCCCCTGTCATCGCGTGGTGAGAAGCGACGGCGCACTGGGCGGTTTTGGCATGGGGCTCAACCTTAAGAAACACTTACTAGCCCTGGAAGGGATTCGTCTACCAGCATGAGTCAACGAGAACGAGTATTGTTTCTCTCTTAAAGGCCCCTTACAAAGGAGACAAATAGTGCAACGCTGGTTCGTCGTTAACACCAAGCCCAAGAATGAAGAGCGGGCTTTTCACAACCTGACATCGGCTCATTACGATGTACTGAACCCAAAGATTCGGCTCCGCAAATACAAGGAAACAGGCTTCACAGAGCAGATTGAACCACTCTTCCCGAGTTATATCTTCGTCAAGTTTGACCCGGTCGAGGATTATTACATGATCAAGTACGCGCGGGGTGTCAAGAAAATAGTCAGCTTCGCCGGCAAAATCGTGCCCTTGCAGGATGAACTGATAGACTTCATCAGGAACCGACTCACCGACGGCGTCGCGCAGGTCGAGAAAAAGAAATTCAGAAAAGGGGAAAAGGTCTTTATCAAAGATGGCCCCTTTAAGGGCCTCGCCGGTGTCTTTGAAAGGGAGCTGGAAGGCGAAGAGCGGGTCATGATCCTCCTCGAAGGAATCAACTACTACGCGAAGATGGTAATCGACAGCGACCTCATCACAGCGCCGTGAGCGCGTTTCAGCCTTGCATTTCCATATAGCAAAACAATGTGTCTCCCAGCCCACGAGCATTACCTCCAAACGCAGACAGAGGGTGCCAGGATGATGGCGCCACTGGTACAAGAATTGCACGAAGTTTCAAGAAAATCAGGCATTTTGCCCGAGCCGCGGGGTCAAATCAGGCACATGATCCGCTCGGGAACAGACCGAGACAAGGCTTGTATAGGTAGAGCGGCTGATCCCGCTTTCTTAAGCGGGACAAGTTTTGATATAATACTGAGCGGCGCCGGTTGTGGATTATTCCACGTTGGTCAGGCATTGTTGCGAGCTCCGGCTCGAATGGCGGTAGCTTATCTATAATCGGCTTTTACACGTATGAGGATAGGGGCTCTCATACAGGCCCGCATGGGCTCTGCAAGGCTACCTGGCAAAACGCTCCAGCTGGTGCTGGGGAAACCGCTTCTCCAATACCTGCTGGAAAGGCTCGGTAACGCTGAGGGCCTGGATGGAATCGCCGTGGTCACGTCCGATACAGAAGCGGATACTGAAATCGCAGCATTTTGCGCAAACGCCAAGGTTCCGGTCTTTAGAGGATCTCTTTCTGATGTGGCCGGTCGCATGACAGGTGCGCTGGACGCGTATCCCTTCGACGCGTTTGTGCGCGTGAATGCTGATAGTCCGCTTCTGGATCAACGGCTGATCGATCACGGCATACGCTTGTTTCGTCAAGGAAAATTCGACCTGGTAACAAATGTGCATCCCCGGACCTATCCAAAAGGAGAATCGGTCGAAATCCTCAAGAGTTCGACGTTTTGCGCCGCCTACGGCGAGATGACAGAGGAAGACGACCTGGAGCACGTGACCCGCTATTTTTACAGGAACGAGAGTCGCTTTCGCATATGCAACTTTGCATCGAGAGAGCAGTGGGGAGAAATTCAACTGTCGGTCGACACACCCGAGGATATGGCTCTGTTCTCGGCAATCGTTTCGCGAATGGCACGCCCGCACTGGGCGTACACCCTTGAAGAGATCCTCGACATCCGTCGCTCTTTGGTGGCGGAAAGCAGACGAGACATCGTATGACGCGCCTCAAAGCAGGCATTATCGGGCTTGGAATAGGCGAAACCCACATTTCGGGCTACCTCCGCCACCCAGGCTGTGATGTCGCAGCGCTCTGCGACTTTAATCAAGAAAAACGCACCCTCCTCCAACAGAAATATCCGCATCTTAAGATTGTAAGCGAAGCCGACGAAATACTCCAGGATCCGGAGATCGAAGTGGTTTCGATTGCTTCGTACGACAACTACCATTACGAGCAGGTCGTCAAGGCAATCACCCAGGGCAAACATGTTTTCGTAGAGAAGCCTATCTGTTTAGCAGAATCTGAAGCAAGGCAGATTCGATCTCTTCTTAATGAGCACGCGGATGTCAGACTCTCCTCCAATCTGATTCTTCGGATGTCACCGCGATTCCGTCTCCTCAAGAAAATGGTCCGGGATGGCGAACTCGGAAAACCATACTACGTCGAGGGCGATTACAACTACGGACGGCTGGAAAAAATAACGGACGGCTGGAGAGGGAAGATCGGCTTCTATTCTGTGATTTTGGGGGGTGGTGTTCATCTGATCGATCTCTTGCTCTGGCTCACCGGAGATGTAGTTACCGATGTGGCCTCCTACGGAAACAATCTATCATCGAAAGACGCCGGCTTCTCGTATAATGACATGGTGGTGGCCATACTCAAGTTCAGAAGTGGCATGGTCGGGAAGGTCTCTGCGAACTTCGGCTGCGTTTTCCCTCATTTTCATCAGCTCTCGATATATGGCACAAGAGCCACATTCGTGAATGGCCCTAAAGAAGCCCACATCTACCAATCAAGAGACCCGGGGCTGAGGCCAAGAAGGTTACGCTCGGCCTATCCAGGCGCAGCCAAAGGAGATCTCATTTTCAGCTTTATCGACTCGATCATCAACAATACGAAACCGGAGGTAACAACAGAGGACGTGTTCAATACCATGTCCGTCTGCTTTGCCATCGAGAAGGCTGTTGAGACGAACCAGACAATAGCCGTCAATTACCTGTAGGGGGCACCATGAGGCAGATCCCATTTGGCAGGCCGATGCTTGCCGCCGAAGAAAAGGAGGCCGTGCGAAAAGTACTGGATGGTGATATCCTCGTTCATGGACCCAAGGCCAGAGAGTTCGAAGCAGTATTCGCAGAACACACAGGGGCCAAATATGCTGTATCAGTGTCGTCCTGCACGGCCGCGCTTCACTTGTCCTATTTCTATCTCGGTGTTGGTGCGGGTGACGAAGTGCTGGTGCCGGCGCAGACCCACACGGCTACGGCGCACGCCGTTGAACTCTGCGGCGCAAGACCTGTTTTCGTGGATGCGGAAATTCAAACCGGAAACATCGACGTAGCTCAGATTGAACCTCTCATTACGAAGCAAACGAGGGCAATTTCCGTCGTTCACTACCTCGGTATGCCGGTTGCTATGGACAAGGTCGTGGCGATTGCCAAGAAACATGGTCTCTTTGTGGTTGAAGATTGTGCGCTCGCTCTGGGCACGCGTTACAAGGACATACACGCAGGGCTTCACGGGGACACGGGATGTTTCTCCTTTTATCCGGTCAAGCATATGACCACCGCAGAAGGCGGCATGCTCACCACTAACAACCCTGAACTGGCGAACCGTATCACGCGCCAGAAAGCCTTCGGCGTTGACAAATCTGCTGGCGAGCGCGCGACTCCCGGGGTCTATGACGTGGCCATGCTCGGCTTCAATTATCGTATGAGTGAGGTACACGCTGCAATTGGCGTAGAGCAGACGAAGCGCATAAAGGGCTTCCTTACGAAGCGGAAAGAAAACTACGAAACACTCACAGCGGGTTTACGCGAACTACCGGAAATCACGCTGTTCACCTCCTCTCACGGTGACTTCGTAAGCAGTCATTTCTGTCATGCGGTGCTCCTCACGGAAAAGCTCGTACCAAGGCGGCTCGATATTATCAAGCATCTTAACGGACATGGCGTGGGCACGAGCATTTACTATCCGAGGCCAGTGCCGCACTTCTCATATTACAAGCAAAAATACGGTTACAAGGAGAGTGAGTTTCCCGTTGCCCGGCGCATAAGTGATGCTTCTATTGCACTTCCTGTCGGCCCGCACCTGAACGCCGACGATATGGAGTACATTGTAGCCGCACTAAAAGAAGCACTTTGGAGGAGAACATCATGATCCGGCTTACAGGCAGGAGAATCGCGCTCATCGGGGGTGCCGGTTTTATCGGACACAATCTAGCCCTCGAACTGAAGCAGCGCGGAGCGGAAGTTTCGGTTATCGACGGCTTACAGGTAAATAACCTTCTCGCTTTTGCATCCACAAACGTTGACATCGTAAACAGAGAGCTCTATTCAAGAATCATCCAGGAGAGACTCGACCTCCTCTCCCACGCGGGCATTCCGCTCTATGTCCAGGACGCGCGAGACTACCACCAGTTGAGCAAGCTACTAACCATCATCAATCCCCAGGTGATCGTGCTGCTTGCCGCCGTGGCACACGCCGGCCGATCGAACAAGGACCCTTACGCTACGTTCGATCACAGCCTGCGCACGTTGGAGAATGCGCTCGACTGGACGCGGGACCAACAGATGGAGCAATTCATCTACTTTTCGTCAAGCATGATCTATGGTAACTTCACAAACGGTGTAGTCACGGAAGACTCCCCGTGCGATCCCATAGGCATTTACGGAGCCCTCAAACTGGCCGGAGAGAAAATACTGATAGGCTATAATCAGGTTTTTGGCGTGCCCTACACGATTGTTCGTCCCTCTGCCTTATACGGGGAGCGCTGCGTCAGCCGCCGCGTCGGACAGATCTTCATCGAAAATGCACTACAGGGCATGGATGTTACCGTCAAGGGTGACGGCGCTGATAAGCTTGATTTCACCTATATAGGCGACTTGGTTGACGGCGTGGTCAAGTGTATGGAAAACGAAAATGCGATTAATCAGACTTTCAACCTCACATATGGACAAGGCCGTTCCATCAGCGAGATGGTCGACATACTGACAGAACATTTTCCCCATGTCAAAGTTTACAGCATGGAGCGCGACCAGTTCATGCCGGAGCGGGGCACGCTCTCTGTGGAGAAGGCAAGAAAACTCATCGGCTATGATCCGAAATTCCCCCTGGAAAAGGGTTTTCCAAAGTACATAGCATGGTACAAATCCATCTTCGGAGCGTATACACAGAATAACCAGCTCAAGGCGCCGTCGGTCTATGAGTAGCCTTTTGGCGGAGGTACGATTAGACGAGTGGCTGTCGCGTATGCTGGAACGCGATGCCTACTCACTGGCCTTCGATACGATTGCAAATTCTCCTGCCCTGGGCCATGAGGAAGAACGGGAGCTGGTCCGGCTCTCGAAGCTCAGCCCTGTCTTTATCTCTGCAAAGGTCCCTCCAAAGGAAAGCGGATTAATTCGTTTACTTGAACAGAGCGGCTTCCATCTTGTTGACACAAGCCTTTTTTTCCACAAGGCCGTGAATTACGCGGAAAACCAGTCGTCTGTTGCAACTATACGCTTCGCCACCCCGGCGGACGAGGCGGGGGCGATCCGTATTGCGCGCTCTAACTTTACATATAGTCGCTTCCATCTTGATAGCCAAATCCCGAAAGAGATGGCAAACAATCTGAAGGCAGAATGGGTACGCAACTATTTCAGCGGCCAGCGCGGAGACAGGTTGGTGGTCGCTGAGGAGGAAGGACTTGTGGTCGGGTTTACGCTTATCATTTGCGACGAAGCGCAAAAGCTGATCACCATCGACCTGATAGCCACCGATATGAAGTATCGGCGGAGAGGTGTAGCCGGAAACATGGTGCGATTCGCAGAAGGCGCAATAAAAGGTTATGAACGGATCATGGTAGGAACGCAACTCGCCAACACGCCATCGATTAAGCTCTACGAGCGGCTGGGATTCGCTCTGCAGTCTGCCTCGTACGTGTTTCATTACCACAACTAGAAGGAGTGGCGCCGCGTTGAGAATCGGCCGGTTTGATACGGACAAAGAGGTACTTGTCGTTGCCGAGATTGGCAACAACCACGAAGGCAGTTACGCCCTTGCCGAGGAGCTTGTCGGGCGCGCGGCAGAAGCGGGTACTAGCGCGGTTAAGTTTCAGACCTTCAAGACAGAGCTCTTTGTGAGCAGAAAAGAAGAAGCACGCTTCCGACAACTCAAGTCTTACGAGCTCACCTTTAACCAGTTTGAAAAACTCAGCGAGCTTGCCAAAGCTTACGGTCTCCTTTTTATCTCGACCCCTTTTGACCTGGAAAGCGCTCTGTTCTTGAAAGATATCGTTGCTGCTTACAAAATCGCCTCAGGCGACAATACATTCTACCCACTACTCGAAGCGGTTGCATCAACGGGCTTACCTATTGTCATGTCTGGTGGCCTCTCTGAGATAAGTCAACTCCAGCGCTCTCAAGGCTTCATAGAAAAGGTATGGCAGGAGCGAGGAATTGTTCAGTCTCTTGCTATCCTCCACTGCGTGACTGCCTATCCTGTTCCACCCGCTGAGGCTAACCTGGGAGCCATCGATCAGTTGCGCAAGGAGTTGGGATGCACGATCGGTTACTCGGACCACACGCTCGGCATTGAAGCCGCCTTTCTCGCAGTGGCCCTGGGGGCGCGCATCATCGAAAAACATTTTACCATCGACAAGCACTATTCGAGCTTTCGCGACCATCAGCTCTCTGCTGACCCTGAAGAGATGAGTCTCCTGGTACGACGAGTAAGGGAGGCCACTGAGCTGTTAGGAAGCAACCTTAAGACGGTCCAGGAGAGTGAGAAGGGGCTGGAACAAGCGGTCAGGCGATCTATAGTGGCCAGACGTGACCTTCCAAAAGGGACTATTCTAGCTCCAGCTGATATTATGTGGACGCGGCCTGCGAACGGTCTTCCCCCGGGCAATGAACCGTTGCTCATCGGAAAGACACTATCGGTCGCCGTCTCCTTCGGTGAGCCCATTCTCCTGGAATACGTCGTAGATGCGATTCATGCTTGATCGGCACGAAGGAAATCCCCCATGTGCGGAATAGCGGGCTACATCGGAAAGAAACCATTGGAGAAAGAAAGGATCCTGGGCACGCTGAAACAGATGAAAAACCGCGGGCCGGATCACCAGGATTTCCGCGAATTCCTTACAGACAACAACTATGTCACCTTGCTGCATTCTCGCCTGGCCATAATAGACCTGGATGCGCGGTCCAACCAGCCTTTTACCATAGGCGATTACACAGTAGTCTTCAACGGTGAGATATACAACTACCTTGAGCTGCGCGCAGAGTTGGAGAAGTGCAGGGTTTCATTCAGGACGGCGTCCGATACAGAAGTCCTCCTCCAATATTACATTCGATATGGGGAAGAGTGCGTAAAACATTTCGAAGGCATGTGGAGCTTTGCCATATATGACCGAAAACAAAGAAAACTTTTTCTTTCGAGGGACAGGTTTGCAGAAAAACCGCTTTACTTCCTGCAGACCTCTGACGGCCTCTATTTTGGGTCTGAGATTAAGTTCATAAAGACATTATCGGGCCGGGACCTGGCGGTGAACACTGGTCATCTTTTGCGATACCTGGTCAATGGTTATAAATCGCTCTACAAGACGGAAGAGACCTTCTTCAAAGGGCTTGAAGAGGTGCGATGGGCGACCAACATGGTTGTAGGCACGGACCTTCAACCGAGAACCTACCGCTACTGGCAGCCGATCTGCCTGCCCTCCGCGGACATGACACTCGACGAGGCAATAGAGGGCGTCAGACAGCATCTGGTCGAGAGCATGCGTCTTCGCCTCCGCTCTGATGTCCCTCTGGCTTTCTGTCTCAGCGGAGGCCTCGATTCGGCGTCCATCGTTTCCGTAGCTGCAAAACAGCTCAACTACGACGTTGCGTCCTTCTCAATAATCGAGAAAGATGAGCGATACAATGAATACCCGAACATCATGGCAACAATTACAGATACCGATTGCGCGCACTGGCTCATCGAGGTGTCGGATGAAGGATCCCTCGAAAGACTGAGACGACTGATCGTATATCACGATGTCCCGGTCGCCACCATCACTTACTACGTCCATTCCCTCCTGTCGGAAGCGATCTCAAGTGCCGGTTATCGGGTTGCATTTTCGGGGACGTCGGCGGATGAACTCTTTACCGGGTACTATGACCATTTCCTCCTTCATCTGTATGAGATGCGTAAACATCCTGACTACGAGCGCTACCTTTGCGACTGGCAAGAGGGAGTTGCCCGTTATGTTCGAAATCCTATACTCCGCGATCCGGATCTATACATAATCAACCCGACGTTCCGGGATCACGTCTACGACAACGCCCGGGAGTTTCAGGGATACCTGAGAACAGACTTTAATGAAGAATTCACCGAGATGCACTTCTGCGATTCTCTGCTGCGTAACCGGATGATGAATGAGCTCTTCTGCGAGGCGACACCCGTGATTCTGCACGAGGACGATCTGAACTCCATGTACTACTCGGTTGAGAACAGAAGCCCCTACCTAGATTCCCGCCTGTTCAGCTTCGCCTATTCCATTCCGAGCGAGTTTCTTATCCAGAAGGGTTATGGGAAGTATATTCTGCGGGAGGCCATGAAAGGAGTGCTGAACGACCAAGTACGCCTGGACCGCAAAAAAACGGGATTTAACGCCTCCATAAACAGCGTGGTTGATCTGAAGAACCGGGAAGTGCGTGAGTATCTTCTTGACGAGAAAGCAGACATTTTCAATTTATTGAGGCGGGACAAGGTGATGGAGCTCTTTTCGTTGGATCGTGCGCCGAATCATTACAGCAAGTTCCTTTTCAGTTTCATGAATGCCAGAATCTTCCTGGAGCTCAACTAACTCACAGATGAAGTACTGCCAACAATGCGTTCTACCTGACACGCGTCCCGGCCTCGTGATCGGTAATGATCGAGTTTGTAATGCCTGCAAGAGCGGGATCGAGAAAAGAGTGATCGACTGGAATCAACGAGAAGAAGCGTTTCGCGAGCTTGTTGCCCGTGCAAAGAGCAAAGAGAAAATGTATGACTGCGTGATCCCGGTCAGCGGCGGGAAAGACAGCACATGGCAGGTCGTCAAGTGCCTTGAATACGGACTTCACCCTCTCGCGGTCACGTGGAAGTCTCCCGCCCGGACAGAGATTGGCTGGAAAAATCTGGAGAATCTGATTGGGCTCGGGGTCGACCATATCGATTACCAGATCAATCCCAGAACGGAAAGCGTTTTTATGCTCAAGGCTCTCGAGAGCCGCGGCTCGACAGCAATTCCCATGCACATGGCGCTCTTTGCCCTGCCGCTTCAAATCGCTGTCAAATTTGATATCCCGCTGGTCATCTGGGGCGAGAACTCCGCTTTCGAGTATGGTGGAGATGACGATGCTGAGAAGACCTTCAATCTAGACTCACGCTGGGTAGAGAGATACGGCGTGACCCAGGGGACGGTTGCACGAGATTGGATCTCTTCCGATCTCACCAGTGAGGCTCTGGTGCCCTACTCCGCGCCTGAAGACGCGGAGCTCAAAGGGAAAGGGATCCTGGCCGTATTCATGGGCTACTATTTCAAGTGGGATCCCGAAGAAAGCTTGCGGGTGGCTCTCAGCCACGGATTTACGGTACGCCAGGAAGGCCCTAAAACGGGCTACTACAACTATGCAGACATCGATGATGATTTCATTTCTATTCATCATTGGCTGAAGTGGTATAAGTTTGGTTTCACCCGCACCTGGGACAATCTGGCCCTGGAGATCCGTAATGGCCGGATGGTCCGTGACGAGGCTATTTCGATTATCCGGGGGCGCGGCGATGAAACGCCTCACGAAGATATAGGCAAATTTTGCAGATTTGTCGGAATCACCAGGGCAGACTTCTTTAGCATTACCGAAAAATTCCGCAATAGGGAGATCTGGTTCCAGGATCAAGGCGTCTGGAAAATGAGGGATTTCCTCATAGCTGACTGGAATTGGTGATGAAATTCGATCCGAAAATCCCTGCACGCGAGTTTCCTGTCGGCTTTGGGAAAAAAGTGACCCTGAAAGACTGCGGAGCCTTGCACCTGGAGCCTGATGAGCTGGTCACCTTCGTCACCAATTCCGAAGGCGAGTACGACGTAACCCGAAAGGAATGGGGATTTTATGCAACCCCATCACTCAACCAACGCCTCCAGCGGTATAATCTCCGGGCCGTCCTCGTCAAAAACAGAATCGATCACTTCTTTGTCCTGCTCGTGGAAAAGGGGAAAGAAGCCTCTTTCAGGGAGTATCTCACGGAGGAGCAACTGCAGATCGTCTGTTGGATGGATACGACCGCGAGCCTGCAGCGCCTCGCACAAGTTGCCGAAGGGGCTGCTCTCTCCTTCTGCCCCATATGCGGAAGTCCTGACTCTGATACAGTCTTCACCTATACGATGCCACCAAAAGGGGAGATCATTTCGCAGGCCGGAGGTAAGCCTTATTATAGAGAAATAGTGCGATGCCGGTTGTGCCACCATTTTCGTTCAACTCAGTTGCTTGATCCGGTGACACTCTATTCGGGGACGTACGTAGATTCCAATTACAAGAACCTGGACGGAATCAGGACCGCCTTCGAAAGGGTCATCGCCCTGCATCCCGAAAAATCGGATAATGCCGGACGTGTAAGAAGGGTACTTGATTTCGCGCGCCGCTTCTTCGATGATGGTGGTCAATCTCATTCGGTCCTTGATGTCGGTTCTGGGCTGGGAGTCTTTCCGTACGCAATGACAAAAGCAGGGTGGGCATGCACCGCGCTTGATCCTGACGAACGCGCGGTTCACCATATCCGGCAAGCCATCGGCGTGAGCGCAGTCTGCGCCGATTTTAACAACACCGAGAACTTAGGGCTTTTTGATGTCATCACGTTCAACAGGGTACTGGAACACGTAGAAGACCCGGTAACAATGCTTCGAGGGGGGCGGCGAAACCTGAAGCCGGATGGCTTCATCTACGTAGAAGTACCGGACGGTGAGATGGCCGCAGAAGAGGGCAAAGAACGGGAAGAATTCTTCGCCGATCACTTGCACGTATTTAGCCTGTCATCCCTCTCCCTCGCGGCGCTTCGCGCGGGCTTCCGAGTCAGCGAGTTGGGCCGCGGGCGCGAGCCTAGCGGGAAATACTCGTTGTGGACCTTTCTGAGCGCCACTGCGAAGGGACCGGTCAACCATGGGTAAGACACAGACTGACCAAAGGCAATACGACAAAGTCTATGGCGACACGTTCGCTATGTATTCAACCAGGGACATGCTCGATTTCATAGAACCTTTCAAAATGAGGTTTGCGCGCAATGGCCTCGACCCGGAGACCACGTTTAAAGGAAAACTCTGCTTCGATGCCGGCTGCGGCAATGGCAGAGGTTCTCTTTTCATGCTCATGAACGGTGCGGCGCAGGTAACGGCATACGACATCAGCCAGAACAATGTAGTGAGCACTCGCCATTTTGCCAAAGAGTTCGGGTTTACAAACATCGAGGTGAGACAAGGTTCCCTGGAACAGATACCTTTTGCCGCCGGTTCCTTCGATGTCATATGGTGCAATGGAGTAATTATGCACACCGAGCGGCCGAACGCGTGCCTGGAAGAGTTGGCAAGAGTTCTCAAGATTCCGGGCCGAATGTGGCTTTACGTGTATGGAGCGGGTGGCGTTTACTGGAGGATTATAAGTCATATTCGCTCCGCGCTGAGACATATCAGCGTCGATGATTGTATTGCCGCGCTTAAGCTTTTCAGGTACGAAACCAGGTATATCGCCGAGTTCATTGACGACTGGTATACCACTTATTTAAGGGCTTATACGCCTGGGGACATGGTAAAAAGGCTTGAAGAACTGGGGTTCGATAAGCCTGAACTGCTGCGACACGGGACTGATTATGACACGAGTCATCGAATCAACAGCTTTCGGTCAATCGAAGAAGAGGCTCTCATGGGCGAGGGGGATCTGCGATACTTACTGGACAGAGTTACTGACAGAATCGAAAGAAATTACCCTTTGGGCGAGGGCGAATACGGCTCGCATTACCAGTACGACCCGCTCGTCACAGAGGCCGTAGACCCGCGGTTCAGAGAAATCGCTGACCTGACGAGCGGAAAGGACTGGATGAAGGTGGCGTCGGCAGCCTACGTGCAGAGAGAACTGCGTATCTTACTTAGCGTAAACCAACCACTTACCACGCTTGCCATCAAGGAACTCCTTGATCGAGTCACCAATTGGGTGAGGAGCCTTCGTTCGCTGTGACGAACTCCTGCTCACCGCGAACAGAATTATAGCTGAAGGTGTAAACTCTCACCTCAGGCCCCGATGAATCCGTGAATTTTTATCTCTTTGATTACCTGAAAGAGCTGCCCGCTGTTGATGCGGACATACTTTACTATCTCAAGTATGAGCTGGATAAAAAGATCTACTATTACGGAGAGCACTTCAAGAATCCGGTTGAGGGCGCACCATGGCTCACCCGCCGATTGCGCATGGCTCTCAAGCGCTTCCTTGTCCACGCCGCAGGCATGCTGAGAAGAAACAAGCGGTCGACCGGTGGGTCCATCCTGTCCAATGCTTATTTTACTTACGGGTCGGAGTTGGAACGGCTGGGATTCAGTGTTTACTCGCCTCCTTGGAACCTTAGGAGTCCGGGCACTATCTACCCGGACTCGGGCCTCGCTCAAGCGGCTTTTCACATCGAACAACAGTTTATCGAGAGAGATTACAGAACGCTCATCGGAAAGCCTTTTACTGAAGAAGTCCGTCGATTCAAAGAGCTCCTGGCAGGCTCGATTTCCAGGAAAGGGATGCGCGCCCTTTGCGTGCCTAACGACTTGAGCTTTTTTCACCGCATCTCTATTGACCTGTTCAAGGAGGCTCGTCTCCCGACATTCCTCTTTTTGCACGGTGTGCCGGGAAGATACAACGCCGTCGACGATAACACGACCGACTACCTCATCGTTTGGGGTTCTCGCATCAAGAAACTCTATATTGAGGCCGGCGTGAAACCCGAGAAAATTCTGGTATCGGGCCACCCGTTGTACAAGGAGTTCCAGCGGACAGACCTGCAATTCGATATCGACGATGTTCTTGTCCTTGACAAGATTTGCCAGGAGGGCGCGCCTTCGATGTCTGACCGGGTCATCCTCGCTGATCGAGGCAACTCGGTTACCTATCTCATGATACTTCAACAGGTGCTCAGCAGCCTCGGTGTTCGGTCGGTTCGGCTCAGAGTTCATCCAGCCGGCAATGGCAATTGGTATCATAAGTTTGTAGACAGCTCCTTCTTCGTACTCGACCGGTTGCCGCTCGATGAGTCGCTGAGGCGCGCCACGCTCGTCATAGGCCCTACGTCTTCCGTTTTGTTCGAGGCTATGTATTACGGCAAGAACTATCTCCTTTTTGAACCTCAGAATGAAGGAAGGGATCTCGCGAACTTTAGGCCTGTGCCTCCCTTTGACGGGTCAGACGCCAGGATACCACTTGCCCGGGACGAGAAGGAACTGGAGTACCTGTTAAGAAATAAGATCCGGATCGATTCCAGCGTGTGGAACGATTACATACAAACGCCCTTCTCGATCGATTTCATGAAGCAGCTTGTGTGAGGGATAGCAACGCCATGGGTAGGATCACGGGTATCTCCTATAACAAGAATTACTTGAAAATCTATGTCTGGCAGTTTCTTGCCATAGCTACAAATATTTTTTCGCTCTTCATTGTTATTCCGTTTTTATCGAAAGATGCCACACTCTATGGGATCTACTCGATTTGCGCATCGAGTGTTCTGCTTTTCAATTACGCAGACCTCGGCTTTCTCAGTGCCGGTTGCAAGTATGCCGCAGAAAGTTTTGCCCGCGGCGACCGTGTGGGAGAGATCCGCATAACCGGATTTGTTCTATTTATACTCACCGTTTTTGTCCTTCTCTTTGCCGGATTAATGCTCTTTTTTGTCTTTTTTCCAGAGGCTCTGATAGCCAATCTCAGCGCCCCGGGGTACCGAACTTTCGCCTCGCGGTTATTCACCATTCTTTTGATCTTCTCTCCCGCCGTGCTGATCCAGAGAGTTGGATATATCATCTATGGCATCAGGCTGGAGGATTTTATCTATCAGAGACTAATGCTTGTTGCAAACCTGATAAAGATCGGCTCAATCTATCTGTTCTTGTCAAGAGGTTCTGCAAACATTGTAGGTTATTTTCTCTTCATCCAGTCGGTTTCATTCCTCGCAGGCGTCTTATCCCTGGTCGTCGCGTGGAAAAGGTATCAGTATGATTTCGGACTCTTAATCCGTTCCGTAAGATTCTCCAGAGAAGTGTATGCCGCTGCTCGGGCTCTTGCCTTCAGTTCTTTGCTTGGCACCGCAACATGGGTACTTTTTCACGAACTTGATCTATACGCGATTGCACGGTTCCTTGGCCCCAGAGAGGCAGGCCTCTACGCCATAGCCCTTTCCGTATTCGCGCTGATCCGGACCCTTAATGGGATAATCTTCGCCCCCTTTGGAACACGGTTCAATCACTTCAGAGGATTGCGTGACGAGAAAGGACTCCAGGCCTTCTACAGGAAAGTGGTTACCTTAACGCAGCCGATAGTGCTTTTTCCCACAATTTCAGTCATTCTCTTCATGGGTCCGCTGATCCTTTGCTGGGTGGGTCCCGGCTACGAAGCATCGGTGAAAGTCGGCCGTCTCCTCACCGCAGTCTTTCTTTTCAGTTTTGTCGCTTCTCCGGCGGGGATGGTCATCCTCGCGAGAGAACAGACGCGGCTCATGAATTTCGTATCTTTAGCGCTTGCGTCCGTTTACTGGAGCGGCGTATTGGTGACGTTGCGCCATCTGGGCATCGATAGCTTTGCTTACATGAAACTTATTTCCTTTTCTGTCACTGTTGTTGTCTACTGGGTAGCTTCCACGAAGCTCTTGCAATTGAAAACCACCACCCTCCTGAACAAATTGGTTCTACCTGTGCTCCCCGCTGTGATCACGGTCATCCTTCTCTCAGCTGTCTCCCTTCCCTACATGCCTCATGTCCAGGGGAAGGTTAACCTCTTGCTCGTTGCACTCCATGTCAGCCTTATTGCGTTCGTAGGCATGGCAGTTAATGTTGTCTTTTCCCCTGAAATTCGGGCATTTATCAGGGAAGTGGGAAAGCCTTTGTTGATGCGGAGCCTTCAGCCCTCGCAAGGCTGAAAAATCCCGGCTATTGTCTTTTTGACTTGATCGTCTTCAGAGTGATCATTCCATGAAAAGTTTAGACCTTGGATGCGGCCGCCGGAAACAGACCGGGGCAGTGGGCGTCGACATCAATCCGGCCTCGGGGGCGGATGTCATACATGACCTCAACCTGTTTCCTTATCCCTTCGATGATTCCACATTCGACGAGATCCTTGCTGACAACACGGTGGAACATCTGGAAAATTTGCCGCGAGTGATGGAAGAGATCTACAGGATTGCGAAACCGGGTGCTATCATCAAGATCACTGTACCCTATTTTCGAGCGCGCTGGGCCTTTGTCGACCCGACCCACAGGCATTTCTTCACTATCGATTCCTTCGGGTACTTTGATCCTGACCACCCATTTTATGAACGTTACCCTCTCTCAAAGGCAATATTCAGGACTGAAAAGATAGCGTTCAACGAAAAGATTATCGAACGCGGCCTTTTGAAGCTCCTTAGAGTTTTCCTGAAAGCATGTGCGAACAGGTGGCCCAACCGGTACGAAGCATACCTGAGCCATCTTTTTCCTCTTGACGAGCTGACCTTCTACTTGAGGACGGTCAAATAAAAGACCCCCAGGACTAGTAACGGAACTGCGTGAAAAAAAGACTCCTTTATTTTTCCGAGTGCTTTACGTTCGCGGGATGTGAAAACGTGCTCGTCAATTTAATGTCTGACGGGGCGTTGCCCGAAACGTACGACGTTCATTACGCGTATGGCTATAACAGCGACTATCAGAAGGGCGTGGAAAAACATATTCACTCCGCGGTCAAGACGTACCCCCTGCGGCTCATCACGAATGATCACCTGTTTTACAGGATCAGGCTACGCATCGGGAATGAGGCTCTGAGGATATCGGCTCTTCTGTTCCTTTTCCCTTTAAAAATTCTGAGGATCTGCGGAATCCACGCGGCGTGGAATACATTGCGGCTCTATCTGTTTTTTTTGAGGATGCGCCCCGATATTCTTCACATCAATAACGGAGGATATCCCGGTTCCCTGAGCTGTCGGCTGGCAGTCCTCAGCGCAAGGCTTTCAGGAGTGGAAAGAATCGTCTTCGCGGTGAATAACCTCGCGCGAGATCAGGGGCTCATCGTCGACCGCCTGCTTGATGGTTTTGTTGGCAGAAAAGTTGATTACTTTGTGACAGCTTCCCACGCTGCGCGCGTGAGGTTAGCGGAAAAACGAAAGTTTGATCAACAAAAGCTGATCGTAATCTCCAACACGGCCGGGCGCGCCGACAGATCAGACCATCTGCAGGGCCGCCTGAGGCTGGAGTTTGGCGTCAAGGAGTCGACCCTCATCATCGGGTCAGCGGGGCAACTCGCAAAACGGAAAGGCTACCACTTGTTGATCGATTCAATCAATACCCTGAAAGATAGGCTGACTAATTTCAAGGTGTTTATTTTCGGGGAGGGCGAGGAGAGAGAGCGCCTCGAACGGCAGATCACTGACCGCGGGCTGGATAGCCTTGTCTCGCTTGCCGGCTTCAAGGATGACATCCTGGAATACATGAAGGACTTTGATCTTTTCGTCCTGCCCTCCGTAGACAACGAGGATCTTCCGTACGTAATACTCGAGGCAATGATGCTGGGTAAACCTGCAATCGGAACGCGAGTTGCAGGTATCCCTGAACTGATCGATCACGGCAAAACAGGTCTTCTGGTCGATCCATCCGACGCCGGAGCACTCTCCACGGCGATAGAGGCACTGTGCGCCAACCCGGAACGCCTGAGGGAAATGGGGCAAGCCGCCTGCCAAAAATACCTGGCTGAATACGATTACGAACCTGCGATGGGCAAGTACCTCGAACTTTACCAGACCCTTATGCTCAAGGAGATTCCGGCTGCCCGATGCACGGCACGAGCGCAACAGCGATGAAGCATAGCCCCGAAGCACCCGAAGTATCGATTGTCACGCCGATTTACAACAGGGCTCAATACATCGGCAGAGCTATCCAATCGGTCGTCGATCAGACATTCGACAATTGGGAGATGGTTGTTGTTGATGATTGTTCAACGGATAGCAGCCGGGAGGTCATTAAAAGCTTTGCCTTGCGTGACGAAAGAATCAAGCTCATTGAATCTGCGAGCAATTTCGGAGGTCCGGCTAGACCCCGCAACATAGGCGTGGAGCGCGCCCGAGCCGAATACATCGCATTCCTGGATTCTGACGACTGGTGGTATCCGAGGAAGCTGGAAGTATGCCTCGGGCATGTGGATCGCTCCGACGTGCTCTGCCATGATCTAGACGTGTATCTAACGGGGGGGAAGAGGCTGCTAAAGAAGGTCAGAGGAAGGGCCCTGAAAGGCCCAGCGTTCATAGACCTTATGACAAAGGGTAATGCTTTACCGAATTCAAGTGCCGTCGTCAGGAAGAAAACAATACTCGATGTCGGAGGCTTTTCAGAAGATAGATCCTTGATTTCCGTCGAGGACTTCGACCTATGGCTGAAGATAGCGAGGACGGCCAGCCGCTTTTGCTACATCGGGAAAAGTCTGGGGGGATACTGGGACGGCGGCGGCAATATATCGTCGTCAGTCGAGAAACATGTTGAGGCGGTTCAAACACTCTACAATCATTATCTCCATTTCCTGGGAGAAAAGCACCGGTGCCGAGCTGAGGCTGCGAAAAATTATTACATCGGGAGAAACAGGCTGAGAGCAGGCGAACTTACCGGAGCACGAGAGGCGCTCAGGGTCTGCATAAGATCAGGTGAACTCAAATGCCGCGTCAAGTCCCTATTATCGCTGGCGCAAATCGCCTGCCCTTTTCGTGGCAGAAGACCTCACAACCCAAACAGGCCCGCCATTGAGCCGTAGACATATGCCCACCGGGACCTGCAATGGGCACGTGACGCTGGTCTCGGCTCCCTACCTCACTCTTGATGAGTCCACATGGCGCGAGTAAGCGTAATCATGGGTGTGTCGAACGGGGCAGCAACCGTGCGACGCGCAATACGTTCGATACAGGAGCAGACGTTCACGGATTGGGAATACGTAGTCTGTGACGACGCCTCGTCGGACGGGACTTGGGGCATCCTTCAGGAGGCCACCCGTGAGGATAGCAGAATCAGGCTGATCAGGCAGGAAAAGAATAGCGGCCTCGCAGCCGCGCTGAACCGGTGCATCGATGCGGCTGAGGGCAAGTATCTTGCCAGACAGGACGCGGACGACTTTTCTCTGAGTACCCGCCTTAAGGAGCAGGTAACCTTTCTCGACGATCACCCCGATGTCAGCGTCGTAGGCACTTACGTAAATCTCACGGACAGTGCCGGACGGGTCTGGGGTCAGTGGACTCCGCCGCTATCTGCTCTAACCCGGGATTGGGTGAGAGGGCCGAAGGTGATTCACGCTTCAGTGGTAATGCGAAAGAGCCATATCGTTGATGTCGGCAAATACAATGAGAAAGCGCTCAGGGTGGAGGACTACGATCTCTGGTTCAGGATGCTGTCCAAGGGTTATAAGATTGCAACCATACCCAGGCCCCTTTACAACGTTCACTGGGATCGTTCAGATTACTCACGCAGAAAATTTCGCTACAGGTGGATAGAGGCACAGATCAGGTGGAAGGGGTTTAGAGCCCTCAAGGTATCAACGCTTTATTATCCCTATGTCTTGAAGCCGATAGCGGTTGGAATGCTTCCCCACTTCATCACCCATCTTTATCACGTGCACAAGTTTAGGAAACTCGCCAGGAGCCCAGATAGCTGACAATAAGAGCCCATTTTGCATGAAAGGCACGAATTAGTCCAGGGTAAACAAGATAGACTGCAGAAAGATGGATGATCGTCGCAAAAAGATTTTCTGTGTTTCAAATACCTCTTTTTTTCTGTATAACTTCGCCCGAGGGCTGTTGACAGCCTTGAGGACCGAAGGATTTCAGGTTGTGGCGGTAGCCCCCCACGACGACTTCACCGAAAGGCTGGAACAGGAAGGATTTCCAGTGATACGCCTGCAACAGCTCGACCGCAAAGGATCGAATCCGATCCAGGATGCGCGACTTCTCAGGGAATTGTTCCACGTCTATCGTCGAGAGCAACCAGATCTTTGTCTCCATTTTACGATAAAGTTGAATGTATACGGAGGCCTTGCGGCGCGATTTGCCAAAATAAGATCGATGTCCACCGTGACGGGACTTGGGTGGCTATTCACCGAAAAAAACATTAAGGCTCGGCTCGGGGCGGTCGGCTATAAGGTTCTCTATCGAATCGCTTTCTCTAAGTGCGACAAGGTATTTTTCCTCAACCGTGATGATTTGAGCATCTTTATCCGTTCGCATCTTCTCTCTCATGCAAAGGCAGCGATACTTCCGGGATCCGGGGTCAACACGGATCGTTACTCGCAAGCGGCGATCGGCGAACAGACCGTAACGCATAACGGAGTGTGCTTCCTACTCATGGCAAGGATGCTCTGGGATAAAGGGGTCCGCGAGTTTGTGGAGGCCGCGGACATGGTGCGGCAGAGACATCCCGATGCGCAATTTGTTCTCCTCGGACCTATTGATCCCCAGAACCGTTCCGGTATTCCCCTGGACAGGATAAAAGACTGGGAGGCAAAAGGGGTCATCCGATATGCGGGCAGCACCGATGATGTCCGCCCCTTTCTTGCTGCCAGCGATGTAGTTGTCTTACCGTCATTTTATAGAGAGGGAGTCCCGGGCTCTCTTCTGGAGGCTATGTCCATGGAACGGCCCGTAATTACAACCGACAACGTTGGGTGCCGGGAAACCGTCGAGGAGGGCAAGAACGGGTACATAGTGCCGGCAAAGGACGCAGTGGCGCTAGCGGGCGCCTGCATCAAACTGATCGAGGCGAGCCCGGAAGAGAGAGCCAGGATGGGCGAGTACGGGAGAAAGAAGGTGCTCAAAGAGTTCGACGAAAGAATTGTGGTCGAGGCGTACATGAACGCTGTCCGGGGCGCCCTGCGCATGCCGACAGGGATTCGTCCCTGATCTCATGAAACGCCTTTTTGATATTGCACTTTCGGCGGTTGGCCTCCTCATTTCAGCGCCTGTCTGGTTGGTAATTGGGCTCGCCATTAAGGCCGAGGATGGAGGTCCGGTCTTTTATTTCCAGGAGCGCGTTGGAAAAGGAGGCCGCATTTTCAAGCTCCTCAAATTCCGCTCCATGATCGTGGATGCGGAAAAGAAGACCGGAGCGGTGCAGGCAACACCTGACGATCCAAGAGTCCTCAAGGTTGGCCGTCTGCTGCGAGCCACTGCCATGGACGAACTGCCTCAGCTCGTGAATATCCTGAAGGGAGATATGAGTTTCGTTGGGCCACGCGCCTTGAGGCCCCAGGAACAGGAGGTCTTCGGGAATCCCGATGTGCTCGCCATCGATCAGATCTCCGGGTATGATGGCCGATTAACCATTACCCCAGGCCTGACCGGCCTCGCACAGGTATACCTCCCCGCCGATGCTCCCCGTCGCAAGAAATTTCGATACGACCTCCTCTACGTTCGCAGACAATTTTTTTGCCTTGACCTGAAACTGATCCTCCTTTCCTTTCTCATTACGTTTAAAGGGAAATGGGAATATCGTGGCAAGAAAGTCTGAACCACCCCTCTATCTGCACCAGAGTGCTTCGTTCCACATCCCCGCTTTTTGATCTTCTCACCAGCCGCCCAGTTTCACCCATCATTTCAACCTTTCTCATCCTCCCACAGACGCAAAGACGAGCTGCCGGGCTGTCAGCAGCCTCTATGCAAAACGCTGTATACAAAACTGTTGACATTCGCCGGTAAATATAGTTAAATAATGGCTCCGATCCTAAAGGAGGTGATGCCGGTATGCAGTGTCAAACGTTAAAACCAGGAATTGAGTGTCTTTTCATGAAAAAGACGGGCTGTTCTTACAACGGAGGAAAGTGCTACACCGTCGTGGAGAATTGTGAAGGGTGCACGCGGGTTATGGAGTTGGAGGCAGGCAAGTTCTGTATGAGCTTTCCGTACCCGGCCCAGAAGTGGCAAGCCGCAGGATGTTCAATGGCCACCCACATGAAGAAAGAAATCAAGACCGAGGAACAGAAAATCAATCCCCTCAAGGCATCCAAGAGAGCCGCTGGTAAGAAGTAAACGTCATTTCGCTTGACTTGACGCCATAACTATATTATTTTTATCCGACACAGGGGCTGTTATGGACACTTTTTTTCCGAGCGAGAAGAACCTTGAGAGAAAATGGTACGTCGTCGATGCCGATTCGGCCACGCTCGGCAGGTTGTCGACCCGCATTGCAGCGGTATTGCGTGGGAAGCATAAGCCGATATTTACGCCGCACGCTGATACGGGTGATTTCGTGGTCGTGATCAATGCTGAAAAGGTGAGACTGACGGGGAACAAGCTCGCCGCAAAGACCTATGAGCGGTACAGCGGGTATCCCGGAGGATTGACCGTGGTGAATGCCCGTACCATGCTGGCAGCCAAACCTGAAGAGTTGATAAAGCTGGCTGTGCGTGGAATGCTGCCAAAGAACGCTCTCGGGCGAAGGATGCTGAAGAAACTCAAGGTATACAAGGGGAGTGAACACCCGCACCAGGCCCAGAAGCCGGAAGGGCTGGATGTGAAGGAGGCCAGACGTGCCTGAGAAAAGGTATTACGCAACGGGCAAGAGAAAGACTGCTGTGGCACGGGTCTGGATGAAACTGGGTTCCGGCCAGTACGTGATCAACGGTCGTGCGATAGACGATTACTTCCCCCTTGAAGAGTTACGTCTGATGGTCAATAAGCCTTTCATGCTGACAGACAACGCGGACAAATTCGACGTTGTGGCGAACATTTACGGCGGAGGGATCGCAGCCCAGGCGTGGGCCCTCGGACACGGAATCGCAAAAGCATTGATCGAGTTCAACGGCACCCTGAGGAGTGTTCTCAAGAAGCACGGGCTTGTCACCAGGGATCCGCGCGCCAAGGAAAGAAAGAAGTATGGCCAAAGAGCGGCACGGGCGCGCTTCCAGTTCTCCAAGCGATAATCAGTTCACTAGCGATAATGAATAGAGATAATGATTGATGTGGAACGTAGGCATCCTAGGAGCGACGGGCTACACGGGCGTCGTACTGCTTTCCATACTTGCTTACCATCCTCACGTTAAGGTCACTCTCTTTACATCCAATACCTACCGGGGAAAGAAGCTGTCTGATCTGTTCCCATCGTTGAGCGGGAGTTTCGATGGTGTACTTGAGCCCACCGACGAGGATCACCGGGACAAGTGTGATGCCTATTTTCTCTGCCTTCCGCACGGCACGTCTGCAGAAAAGACAAAAGAGCTCCTTTACGGCGATGCGTGCGTGATCGACCTGAGCGCGGACTTCCGGTTCGAAGATCTATCCGATTACGAGAAGCACTATGTAAAGCACGGAGCACCTGCGTTACAGCAGCAGGCCGTGTACGGTCTCCCTGAACTCTACCGACCCCAAATAGCAAAGGCAAAGCTCATAGGCAATCCAGGTTGCTACCCGACGAGCGCTATTCTCGCGCTCTATCCTTTAGTGAAAAACCGGCTTGTTGAGGGCGATGTCTTTGTGGATTCAAAGTCGGGTGTGAGTGGCGCAGGCAGAGAAACAAAGCTGGGGAGCCTTTTTTGTGAGGTGGCAGAGGGCTTCAGACCTTACAACGTTGGCGTCCATCGGCACGAACCGGAAATACAAAAAGAGATCAGCAAATTTGCCGACGTGAAAGTAACGTTCGTGCCACACCTTCTCCCCATCAACAGGGGTATTCTGACCACTGTCTACGGAAAGCTCATCGCCCCGAGCACAACAAAGGATCTCCTCCATCTTTATCGAATGACGTACCGTGATGAACCGTTCATTAAAATTATGAGCGAGGGGGCCTACCCGGACACGCGTTTCACCAGGTTCTCAAATTACTGTCATTTGGGCCTAAAGGCGTTTGACGATGGAAGGTTCGTTGTCATAAGTGCCATCGATAATCTCGTCAAGGGCGCATCCGGCCAGGCCGTGCAGAACATGAACATTGCGCTCGGCCTTGACGAGACAACAGCGCTTGACCGCATGGCGCTCTACCCCTGAGCCCATTCTGCGGAGACCTTCACTTTCATCGAGGACTCAAACCGGGATTACCCTGAAGGTTTTGTCCTGCCGTTACCGCACATGTCGTCCACGCATGGTTGATTGAGCAGGAGAGCTGTGCTACTGTAATAGCATCTATCGTCCGCGGAAAGGTGCATGCTGGCATCGACCATCGATCGCTTTGGATCGCGAAGGAGGGTTCCATGACTAAAAAGTGCTGTATAATCTGTATTGTAGTGCTCGTGCTGATCGGGCTGTATTGGACACGCTATCAGGTGGTGCAGTTATCGGGTGTTGGCGGATTTTACAAGATAAACCGGTTCACCGGCCAGGTAACTCTGGTCGCCGGAACGTTTACCCAGCCAGTGCGGGGGATCGCAGAGACAAGGGTCGAGATACAGCGGCAGCAAGAAAGCAAGAAGCCAGAACCGCAAGGCCCCGAATCTCAGGTACCGATGCCCCAGAAATCAAAGTAAGGTCCACCCGAGGGTTTTCCTTTCCGCTGCGGGCTTCTAGTCACTTGTAAGACTGACTCCGGCAGGACTGTCCGACTCGATCCGCCCAGTCCTGCCGGTTCCTCTCTTTCATGATTTGCGACATCCGCCCTCTTCGGGGCTAAAATGCTTGATTTGAAGCACGGCCTCGGGTTAAGTAATTGTTCAATCCGCAAGGTAGGTATTGCTAGAATGCACGACGTAGCTATTATCGGTGGAGGTCCTGCAGGGTGCTACACCGCGCACGAACTTGCACGGGACGGGTTCGATGTCGTGGTGCTCGAAAAAAATGGGACGTGTGGGGAGCCCCCTGTGTGCACGGGCGTCGTGGGTGTCGAAGCGTTTGAAAAGTTCAGTCTGCCGGGCGATTCGATCCTGGCCCAGGTCAAAGACATACAGTTCGTCTCGCCTTCAGGAAAGTTGCTCCCCTACCATCCGAGGCACGTCCAGGCTCATGTGGTGGACCGTGTCAGGTTTAACGACGGCCTGCGTAAGATGGCCTTAAGCAGCGGCGCTTCTCTGCGTGAGGGTACCGCCTGTGTGGACATCCGTGTCTTACCCGGTCATGTTGAGCTCAAGACCTCATCCAACGGAGATTACGTGCGGGCTCGAGCAGCCGTGCTCGCCTGTGGCCACAACCCGAAAATGACTAAGAAGCTGCGCTTGGGTGAGATAGCTGACTATTACGAAGGTGCGCAGACCGAAATCCTCATGGACAATCTTTCTGTAACAGAGATATACCTGGGAAGAAATGTTGCACCTTCTTCATTTGCGTGGGCTGTGGACCTCAAGGATGGGAGAGCCCGTGTTGGCCTTATCACAAGGAAGGGGGCTTCAAAATTCCTGCAGTCGTTCCTGAATAGCCACTTCCTGAAACGACGAATCCGGGAGGCTGGTTCCATCTTGCAGAGAACGATCCCGTTTGGCGGCCTCGAACGGACTTACTCGGACAGGTTACTTGCGGTAGGCGAGGTGGCCGGCCAGGTAAAAACTACGACACATGGCGGTATTTATTACGGCCTTATAGCAGCCCAGGCTGCCGCAGAGACGCTGAGCGATGCCCTTCATCGGGACGATCTTGGCGCTCAACGGCTCGAGGCTTACGAGAGGAGATGGCGGGCTCTGCTCGAACCGGAATTACAGAAGGGTCAGTTCTTTCGAAGGTTTTTCGAGCACCTATCAGATCCCCATATTGACAGGCTCTTCAGCCTTGCCCTCAAGGATGGCGTCCTCGACCTCATCCACAAGAAAGCAGTATTCGACTGGCATGGCGAGTTGATCGCCTCGCTCATGGAGCACACCCTCATAAAACGATTCACGAGCTGGCTGTGAAACAGGAAAAGCAAAGTTGACTTGTAGGCAGCAAACATGGTAAAAATACCAAAATCAAGCGGGAGGGATTGTTGAAGAAGAACAAGTCAGCTATAAAAAGGGCACGACAGGGTGAGAAGAGCCGTTTGCGCAATGTCCATGTCAAGTCCACTATGAAAACCAACATCAAAAAGGTGCTGGTCGCTTTGCAGGGCAAAGACAAGAATGAGCTGCAGCAGGCATTTAAGGAAGCTGTTGTATGCATCGATAAGGCTGCATCAAAGGGCGTAATCCACAAGAGCAACGCAGCTCGCAGAGTCTCGAGGCTTGCGAAGAAGGTAGGCCAATCTTTGTCTTGATAGGCGCGACGCCTGTCCTACAGCCTTCAACGGGTTTTCAAGAACAATTGCCGCAGATGCCAGATAAAAGCGCCCAGGCGTGCGCAAACAGATTTTTGCGCGGACGGTTGCCAATGGACCCGCAGGAGCCAGCCGCTGGACAGAGGCTATGGTTGAGGAAATAGATCGAAACTTTTACAGGATTGAGATTCCTCTCCCCGACAATCCGCTCAAGTCAATTAACTCCTATGTCGTAAAAGGGGCTGAAAAGAACCTTGTTATAGACACAGGATTGAATCGCGAAGAATGCAGGCGTGCCATGCTGAACGGCCTGAACGAGCTTGGCGTCGACCTGATACATACCGATTTCTTTATCACCCACCTCCATGCGGACCACCTTGCGCTCGTCACCACTATTGCCTCCGACACGTCGAGAATCTACCTTAACGCACCTGATGCAAGACGGTTAGTCTCTTTTTTCAACAGGACAAATTTAGGGAAATTTGCGCGCCTCCACGGATTCCCCGAAGGCGAGATGGAGGAAGCGCTCAACAACCACCCTGCCTTCAAATATGGAATCGCGCAGATGCCCGCTTTTCAGCAGTGCAAGGAGAGCGACACGCTCATTGTTGGGGACTACCGCTTTACCTGTGTGGAGACACCCGGCCACAGCTTCGGCCACACGTGCCTCTACGAATCGAGCAAAAGGTATCTTATCGCCGGAGATCATATTCTCAGCGACATAACACCCAACATTCAATGCTGGTTCGATGACTGGGATCCCTTGGCAACATACCTCGCAAGTCTGGACAAAACCTATGTGCTCGACGTCAACCTGGTCCTCCCCGGTCACAGAAGGGTTTTTGACAACTGCCGCGAGAGGATCGACGAACTGAAACAGCATCACAAAGAGAGGGCTGATGAAATACTTGCTATTCTGAAGGAGGGTCGGTGTACGGCGTACGAAGTAGCATCCAGGATGACCTGGGACATCGTCTGTGACTCCTGGCAGCTATTCCCGGCTGCCCAGAAATGGTTTGCTGTGGGAGAAGCCATCGCGCACCTCAGATACCTAGCAGGCGCGGGGCGGATAAACGAAGAAACGACCGACAGAGGGGTCGTTTATACGCCTGTCTCTTAGCCGGCGTTATATTGCAGAAGTGAACGCGATGATGCGAAGAAGCGATGAAGCGTGGAACTGGTAGTACAAGCCTTCTTCTCGGTTCCTCGCTTCGACCCTTTTTAGCCAAGCGCTAGCGGGGTTGAATATGCATGTTTTCAAACCGACCAAAGAGGAACTGATAGCTGCCCGTGGAAAGGCCGTGCCCGAGGTCATCGCACCGAATCTCCACATACTCTTTTGCGGCATTAACCCTGGGCTCTATTCGGGTGCCACAGGACATCACTTTGCGCGACCGGGTAACCGGTTCTGGCCCGTGCTGCATGCTGCCGGGTTTACCGACAGGCTCCTTTCGCCGTTCGAGGAACAAGAGCTTCTGAAACGCGGCTACGGCATTACAAATATCGTGAACCGCACAACCGCTAACGCTGCAGAGCTCTCGTTGAGCGAATTGGAGGAGGGTGCCAAGCGCCTCACGAAGACGGTGTTCAAATACAAGCCGCAGATCGTTGCGGTGCTGGGAGTGGAAGCGTACCGAAAGGCGTTTGGCCGGCGACACGCTATTCTGGGATTACAGGAGGAGAGAATCGGAGATTCCAGGGTTTGGATACTTCCTAACCCCAGCGGCCTCAACGCCCATTACCAGCTGAAGGACCTCTCCAAACTGTTCAGGCAGCTCCGGGAGGCCTCACAGGGCAAGCTATGATGAATGGAGGCGTACTATGAAGCACGTCGGAGTGTGCCACCCGCGAATGCACATTTGGTCTCGCACGAATGCCCGGCTAGTACAGCTGGCAATGTACAGGCGGGCTTTTGTCCCAAGCGCCCCTATGGCGGCGCTTTCCGGTCAATATCGGCCAAAACAAGGGCGCTGAACCTGCGCGAAATCCTTCCGGCAATTCTTGTCACGGCTTCCCTTTTATTCGGATCTTCCAGATTTATATCCTGACAGCCGTAAGGTTCCGCATCCAGGAATGACCAGTTCTTGATGGATCGGCCGTCTTTCCTTGAAAGAGCCACACTGACCGTCACATATATCGTCTTCTCTATTGCCAGACCGTTCGCGTCGAACGCGTCCGGCACGATTCTAACGTTGATAATGCTACCCTGCAAAGTACTCGATGCACCCGAATGGTTGACGTCAAAAACACCGCTTGTGATCAACTCCTGTGTGAATGCCTCGGTGAAAGGTTGGGACATTTCAGGTTCCAAGGTCTGATTCTTGAAGACCGGGACATCGACAGAAACCACCTCGCCCTGGAAGATGCCTTTTTGCCCCCCGACGATCGTGTATCCGCAGGAGGCCAGGAATAGAAAGGAGAGCAATACCGCAAGAAGCCTCGTGCAAGAAAGCCTGTCCGTCATGCTTAGCATACCAGGTTCACCAGTTTGTTAGGGATCACGATAAACTTCCGAATCTCCCGGTCTTCGATATGCCTTTTTACCTTGTCAAGAGAGAGCACAACCTGTTTCAGGGCTGCCTCGTCCAGATCGCGTTCCACCTCGCACGTATCCCTCAGTTTACCGTTCACCTGGATTGCCACCGTTATCCTTTGTTCCCTGATGTAAGCCTCGTTGAATGCCGGCCACGGGCGGTCGATCACGCGGCCCGTGGCTCCAAGCCCTTCCCACAGCTCCTCTGTAACATGAGGGCAGAAGGGGCTCAGGAGTAAGATAAGGTTCTCAATCACACCCTTCAAGAGTTGAAGCTCGCCTTCCTTCCTTTCAGCCTCGATAAATTTATAGATGGCGTTTACCAGTTCCATGATGCTTGCGATTGCCGTATTGAGGTGGAACCTCTCCAGGTCCTCGGTTACCTTCTTGATTGTTTTATGGATCATATAGACAAGCCGGGAAACCTCCTCACTCTGGGTGTTTTCCGAGCCCCCTTCAATCGTCGCTGGAAGATTCCTGAGTGTGTCGGCGCGGTCAATGATGAGCCTCCAAACCCTTTGCAGAAAGCGATGGCAACCCTCAACGCCTTTGTCACTCCAGTCCAGATCTTTTTCGGGCGGAGATGCAAAAAGGCAGAATAGACGCGCCGTATCCGCTCCATAGCGCTCAATCAGGTAATCGGGGTCAACTACGTTCCCTTTCGATTTGCTCATTTTGGCGCCGTCTTTTATCACCATGCCCTGCGTGAGAAGGTTCTCGAAAGGTTCCCTCGCCGCCACGAATCCCAGCTCGTTCATTATTCTGTTAAAAAACCTGGAATAGAGAAGGTGGAGCACTGCGTGCTCGATACCCCCAATATACTGATCCACAGGCATCCAGTAATCGACACGCTTCCTGTCAAGCGGCGCTTCCTTGTAGCCGGGGCATGCATACCTGAGGAAGTACCAGGACGACTCAACAAAGGTGTCCATGGTGTCGGTCTCGCGTCTGGCATCCCGGCCGCAGGCAGGACACTTTACCTGATAGAACTCCGGGCACTCAGACAGCGGCGATTTCCCCACCAGCTTAATGTGAAGGTCGAGCGGCAGCTTGACCGGCAAATCCTCGTAGGGCACGGGCACCACCCCGCAACTTTCGCAGTAGATAATGGGGATGGGCGCGCCCCAGTACCGCTGCCGCGAGATGCCCCAATCCCTGAGGCGATAGTTCACCGTTCCTTTACCTATGCCCTTCCCTTCAAGATAGGAGATAATCTCGGGAATAGCCTCTCTGTTCTGCCTCCCGTTGAAAGGACCTGAGTTGACCATGACACCATCGCCCTCGTACGCTTGCTCCATGAGGGCTGCGTCAAGCACGCTCTCTTCAGGCATAATGGTAACGACGATAGGCAGACCGTACGCCTTTGCGAATTCGAAGTCACGCTGGTCGTGAGCCGGCACAGACATGATCGCGCCGGTTCCGTATTCCGCGAGGACAAAATTGCTGACGTATATGGGCACGCGTTGGTTGGTGAGCGGGTTTATGGCATAGGCCCCTGTGAAGACACCTTCCTTGCTGCCTGACAGTTCCAGCCTGAAACTCCGGTCCTGGCTCCTCGCCTTCTCGACGAACGAGTGGACCTCCTTTTCGTACGGGGTACCATGCGCAAGCTCGGTAGCCAGCGCGTGTTCAGGCGCAAGCACCATGAACGTAACCCCGTAAAGCGTGTCCGGCCGCGTGGTGAATATGGTGAGCAAACCGCCTCTTTCAAGGGGGAAATCGACCTCCACACCGTAGCTTTTTCCAATCCAGTTCTTCTGCATGTTCAGGACCCGCTCGGGCCAGCCGGGCAGTTTGTCTGCATACTCATAGAGCTCGTCCGCATACTTCGTAATAGCGAAAAACCACTGCGTCAGCTCGCTTTGAACGACCTCCTCGCCGCATCTCCAGCAGCGGCCGTCTTCCACCTGCTCGTTAGCCAGTACGGTCGAGCAGAGTTTGCAGTAATTCACAGGAGCATTCTTGCGGTAGACGAGCCCCTTCTCATACATCTTGAGGAATATCCATTGCTCCCAGCCATAGTAATCCACGTCGCAGGTCGCCAGTTCCCTGTCCCAGTCGTAGCCAAAGCCGAGCCTCTTGAGCTGCGTCTTCATGTAGCTGATGTTATTGTACGTCCAGACCGCTGGCTGCGTCCCGTGCTGGATTGCGGCATTTTCTGCGGGCATGCCAAAAGCGTCCCACCCCATGGGATGAAGCACGTTGTAACCCCTCATCCGTTTGTAGCGGGCAATCACATCACCTATAGAGTAGTTTCTCACGTGCCCCATATGAATCTTGCCCGAAGGGTAAGGGAACATCTCCAAAAGGTAGTATTTTTTCTTCCCCGGGTCTTCTTCGACGCGGAAAAGGTTATTATCCTCCCAGACTTTCTGCCACTTCTCCTCGATCTCTTTGGGATCGTACGCTCTCACTTCAACACTCCTCGGATTACAACAGATTCAAGCTATATGGGGGTTTTCAAAACGCCTTGCCATGACCCTTGCCCCGTGACCCATGACCCTATTTTTAGCTGCGCTCCTCCAGCATCGCCCTTATCCGCAGGCGCAACGCATTGAGTCGTATGAAACCGCTCGCGTCCTTCTGGTCGTAAACCGCGTCTTTGTCGAAGGTTGCAAAATCCTTCATATAGAGTGAATGCTCCGATTTTCTGCCTACGACTATACAGTTACCTTTATAGAGTTTCAGTCTGACCGTTCCTGTCACGTTTTTTTGCGTCTCGTTGACGAAGGCTCGCAGCGCGTTCATCTCCGGCGAATACCAGAAACCATAGTAGATGAGCTCGGAGATCTTTGTAATGAGGCTGTCCCGAAGGTGCATAACCTCTCTGTCCATAGTAATCGATTCCATCGCCCTGTGGGCAACGTGCAGCACGGTCACACCAGGGGTTTCGTAGACACCTCTCGACTTCATACCCACAAACCTGTTCTCCACCACATCAATGCGGCCAATGCCGTTCTCGCCTGCGATATGATTGAGCAGCATCACGATCTCATGGGGCGCCGTCTTTCTCCCGTCAACGGCTACGGGCGTACCGTCCACGAACTCGATCTCCAGGTAGCGGGGAAAGTCGGGTGCTGACTCCGGGGACCGGCTCAGTCGAAACATGGACTCGTCCGGTTCGCGCCACGGGTCTTCGAGAATGCCCCCTTCGTAGCTGATGTGCATCAGGTTGCGGTCCATGCTGTAAGGCTTCTCTTTGCTTACCGGCACATCAATGTCGTGCTGTTTCGCATAGTCGATCAGATCGTCCCGCGAGGTGAAAGCCCACTCCCTCCACGGCGCTATCACCTTGATGTGAGGGGCGAGGGCATAGCAGGTCAGCTCAAATCTTACCTGATCGTTGCCCTTTCCTGTGGCCCCGTGAGCAATAGCGTCAGCACGCTCTAATTGAGCGATTTCGATCTGTCTCTTTGCGATAAGAGGGCGTGCGATGGATGTACCCATGAGGTACGTCCCCTCGTAAATCGCGTTCGCTTTCAGGGAGAAGAAGACGAAGTCCCGCGCGAACTCTTCTCTCAGATCATCAATATAAATCTTCGATGCGCCGGTCTTCATGGCTTTCTCTTTCAACCCATCCAACTCTTCTTCCTGTCCTATATCAGCACAATAGGCGATTACCTCGCACTGATACTGCTCCTTTAACCATTTCACTATAACAGAGGTATCCAGACCACCCGAATACGCCAGTACCACTTTCTTTACATCCCTTTTTGCCTGCGCCATCTAAACCTCCACCATTAACCACTCCAAGAGTGCCTTTTGGGCGTGAAGCCTGTTCTCAGCCTGCGTGAAGATGGTATCCTGAAACCGCTCAAAGACGTTCTCGCTTATCTCCTCGTTCTTGTGGGCAGGTAGACAGTGCAGCACAATAACATCCTTATTCGCGTACCCCAGGAGTTTCTCGTCCACGCTGAAGCCGGCAAACGCCTTCATTCTTTCGTCTCTTTCTTTCTCCATCCCCATACTGACCCACACATCCGTATTAATCACATCAGCCCCATGTGCCGCTGTTACGGGATCGCTGGTGAAGATTATGTTGCCTTTTTGTCGGGCCAGCTCTTCCAACACGGGAGCCGGTCTGTACTGTTCCGGACAAGCGACAGTCAGATTGAGGTCGAGAAGGATAGCAGCTTCGATCCACGAGTTCGCCACATTATTACCGTCTCCGACGTAGGCGATTTTCAACCCTCTTACATCCCCTTTCAGCTCCCGCACTGTAAACAGGTCAGCGAGGATCTGGCAAGGATGGTACAGGTCCGATAATCCATTGATCACCGGCACGCTGGATGCGCGTGCCAGTTCCTCCACGGTCTGCTGGGCGTAGGTGCGAATCATAATTGCGTCTACGTACCGGCTTAGTACTCTCCCGGTATCTCCGATGGTCTCTCCTCTTCCGATCTGTGTTTCTGCCGCACTCAGATGTAAGGCATTGCCGCCAAGTTCTTTCATTCCCAGCTCAAAGGAGACCCTTGTCCTCGTCGAGGCCTTCTCAAAAATCATAGCAAGGCTCTTTCCGCGCAGGGGCACCCATTCTCCCCGGGCTTGTCTCATCCGTTTCATGAAGCCGGCCCGCTCCACAAGGTGCATGCATTCATCTGCCGTCAGGTCGAGTATCTTTGTGAAATCTCTCTTCACGATTTCTGCCTTTCGAAGACCCTCGCAGCTATGTCGAGGAACAAGTCGATCTCTTCCCTGCTTATGACAAGAGGCGGCAAGAGCCTTAGTACGTTCCCTTTCGTGGCGTAGAGAATAACACCTTCTTTCAAAAACTCCTGTACGAGCGGCTCTCCCGGGACGGAGAGTTCGATACCAAGAAGCAGTCCCATGCCCCGCACATCCACGATGACGGGGAATTTCCGCTTGAGGGCCAGCAGCCTTTCCACCAAATGCCTGCCCATCTTGTCACAGTTAGCTACTACCCCTTCCTCGATCAAGGTATTGATAGTAGCCACGATGGCTGAGCTGGCCAGTGCGTTGCCACCGAAGGTGGATGCGTGGGTTCCCGGCTCAAAGGCTGAGGCTACGCCGTCTTTCGCTATAATGGCTCCGACAGGAAACCCTCCGCCAAGGGCTTTCGCGAGACTCACCACGTCCGGTTCTATACCGTAATGCTCATATCCGAAGAATTTTCCCGTCCGTCCCATAGCGGTCTGGACCTCGTCCAGGATGATAAGAATATCTCTCTGATCCGCCAGTTCCCGGATGAACTTGATATACTGCTGGTCTGCCACGTAAACGCCCCCTTCAGACTGGATCAGTTCAAGGATAATGGCGCAGGTCCGCTCTGAGATCGCACCAGCGAGCGCAGACCGGTCATTGAACGGCACAAAAGCGAAGCCTTCAAGCAGGGGGCTGAACCCTACCTGGAACTTAGTCTGCCCTGTTGCGGAAAGCGTGGCCATCGTCCTGCCGTGAAAGGAATTCTGCATGGCGATAATTTCGGACCTGCCTTCTCCATGCTTCTTCCAGGAGTATCGCCTCGCGAGCTTGATTGCCGCTTCATTTGCCTCTGCTCCGCTGTTGCAGAAAAAGACCTTATCACCGAAAGAGTGCTCCACGAGCAGTTCTGCAGCGTGGGTCTGGACTTCTGTATAAAAAAGATTAGAGACGTGAAAGAGCCTGTTCGCCTGGTTGGTCAGGCCTTCCACAACGCTCTTCGGGGCGTGGCCGAGATTGCAGACCGCTATGCCGGAGAGGAAATCGAGATACCTTCTGCCGTCCATATCCCAGAGCCAGCAGCCTTCACCTTTTGTGATGACTATCGGGAATCTCGTATACGTATTTGCCAGATAACGCTTTGCCTTTTCGATTAACTTTTCCTGCATTAGTCTCCTCCCGAAATCTGCGTCCCGATCCCCGAATCTGTGAGCACTTCGAGAAGGAGCGCGTGCGCCACCCTGCCATCGATAATATGCGTCTTCTTGACCCCGCCGTGAAGCGCATCGAGACAACATTTAGCTTTGGGGATCATGCCTCCCCTGATCGTCTCGTTCTTTATAAGGGCCTGTACCTCGTCTTTTTTGAGCATTGATACGGTCTTCAGATCCTTGCCTAGCACCCCGGGCACGTCCGTCAATAGGATAAGCTTTTCCGCCATAAGCGCTTTGGCTATGGCACCGGCTGCGGTATCCGCATTCACATTATACGCATGACCATCCACACCGGCGGCAAGAGGTGCCACGACAGGGATGTAACCGAGTTTCGAAATCTCTCTGAGTATCTTGACATTGACTTCCACAATATCACCCACAAAACCGATCTCTTTATCCTCCACCTTCTTCGCAACGATCAGTTTGGCGTCCTTTCCGGAAAGGCCCAGGGCCCGCCCGCCATTATTATGTATCTCCTGCACAATCTGTTTGTTGATGAGGCCGGAGAGCACCATCTCCACTACTTCGAGCGTCTCTTCATCCGTCACGCGTAACCCTTCCACGAACCGTGTGGGGATCTTCAGCCTGGTAAGCAGCTTCTCGATCTGCGGGCCTCCCCCGTGCACGATAACAGGGTCTATGCCCACATACTTCAGCAGAACAATATCTTTGGCGAACTCCTTTGCCAGCTCCGTCTGCTCCATGGCTGCGCCGCCGTATTTCACGACAAAGGTGGCGCCGGAGAACTGCTTGATATACGGCAAAGCTTCGAGAAGGATGTCTACTTTTTCCATCATAGGATATACCTGCTCAGGTCTTCTTTTTCCAGAAACTCTCCCAGTCTTTCCTGAACGTACTTCTTGGTTATGGTGATCTCACGCTCTTTCGTCTCGGGAGCAGAAAACGAGATATCATCGAGAAGCCGTTCCATGACCGTGTAAAGCCTTCTCGCTCCTATATTCTCTGTCATCTCATTGATATGCTGCGCGATGTCCGCAAGCTCCAATATAGCTTCATCTTCAAATTCAAGTTCTATGCCTTCAGTAGCAAGAAGGGCCTTGTACTGTTTTACCAGCGCATTTTCAGGCTCGGTCAGGATTCTGTAAAACTCTTCCTTGTTCAACGGATCCAGTCCCACGCGGATCGGAAAGCGGCCTTGCAACTCCGGTATCAGGTCGGAAGGTTTTGACATGTGAAAAGCCCCAGCCGCAATGAACAAAACATGGTTCGTCTTCACCATTCCATATTTTGTCGTAATCGTCGTTCCTTCAACTATGGGCAGGATGTCCCGCTGCACGCCCTCCCTCGATACATCAGGCCCGTGCGTGTGCTCACGACTGGCTATCTTGTCGATCTCGTCGAGAAAGATGATGCCTGCCTGCTCCACGCGATCAAGAGCGTCGTGCACTACCTTGTCCATGTCGATCAACTTCTTCGACTCCTCCTGAATCAGGTATTCATAGGCCTCCCGCACCTTGACCCGTCTCTTCTTGGTCTTTTTCGGCAATATATTGCCGAACATATCCCGAAGCTGCATGTCCATTTCTTCCATGCCCTGGGACGAGAATATCTCTATGATCGGAAGTGCCTTCTCCGGTACCTCTATCTCCAGGAACCGCTCATCCAGTTTACCTTCGCGAAACAAGACCCTCAGTTTATCGCGCGTATTTTCCGGCAGTTCGGCGATTTCGTCCTGGCCCTTGTTGGCTTTTTTGTGGGGAATGAGAAGGTCAAGCGTCCTTTCTTCAGCCATCTCCCTGGCCTTTTCCAGTACGCGTTCCTGCTCCTCCTTTTTTACCATGTTCACTGAAAGCTCCGTCAGATCGCGGATCATCGACTCCACATCCCTGCCCACGTAACCGACTTCCGTGAATCTGGTAGCCTCTATCTTCAGAAAAGGCGCGCTTGCGAGTTTCGCAAGCCTTCTTGCTATCTCCGTTTTTCCCACTCCCGTCGGGCCGATCATGATGATATTCTTAGGAGCGATTTCGTCCCTCAGCTCTTCGGGGACCATCTGGCGTCTCCACCTGTTTCGGAGCGCGATCGCAACCGCCCTCTTCGCATTATTCTGCCCGACGATGTAACGATCCAGTGCTTCCATTATCTCCCTGGGGATCAAGGTTCTCATTTAGAGCTCCTCTATTGTAATCTCTTGATTCGTATAGATGCAGATCTGCGAAGCGATAATCATCGACTCCCGCACAATCTCAAGCGCAGACAGCTCCGAGTGTTTCACGAGCGCCTTTGCCGCAGCTTGAGCGTAAGGGCCACCGGAGCCGATCGCGGCGATCCCGTCATCCGGTTCTATTACGTCTCCCGTACCGGAAAGGATGAACGTATGCTCTGCATCGGCGACAATCAGGAGCGCCTCCAGTCTTCGAAGAAGCCTGTCTGTCCTCCAGTCCTTTGCAAGCTCGACGGACGCGCGCGTTATGTTGCCGTTGAACTGCTCCAGTTTTTTTTCGAACCTCTCCAGGAGCGTGAAGGCATCGGCTGTCGCTCCAGAGAAGCCGGCGAGGCACTTGTTCTGATAGAGTCTCCTCACTTTTTTTGCCGTATGCTTCATCACCGTGGCGCCGAGCGTGACCTGCCCGTCACCAGCCAAAACAACTCCGCCTTTGTGTCTGACACAGATTATAGTTGTCCGTTTCATGTTACCTTCTTGGGTGGGCTTTATCGTATATCTCCATGATCTTTTCCATGGAAATATGCGTATATTTCTGCGTTGTTGAAAGTTTGGAGTGGCCGAGGAGCTCTTGAATGCTCCTGAGATCGGCTCCCCCACCGAGCATGTGCGTTGCAAACGAATGGCGGATCCCGTGGAGGGCAAGATCCTTGAGAAGGCCCGCCCTGAGTTGATGCTTTTTCATGATCTTCAGCAATCCACGGTATGACAGGCGTTCACCTCTCGCGTTCACAAACAAAGGACTCTTGTTCACGGTGTTCGCGCTATCCGGCCTCGCATCTAAATACGCCTGAATCGCGTTCCGCGCCTTTTCTCCAAAAGGAAGAACCCGCTCCTTTCCGCCTTTGCCTTTGACCAGGGCCCACACGCCGTCCAGATGGACGTTCCCCCTGTCCAGGCCGAGGGCCTCACTCGCGCGCATCCCTGTTGAATAGATCAGCTCAAATATCGCACGGTTCCTCAAGCTGAGCCAAGAGTTTGACGGCAACGCATCAAGGAAAAGGAACATCTCGTCAACAGTATAGAATTTGGGCAGGTGCTTTTCGACCCGCGGATTCTTGACAAGCAAGGCGGGATTATCCTCAATATACCCCTTCCTCTTGAGGTACTTGAAGTAGGACCTGATGGACGCCAGCTTTCGCGCAAGGGACGATTTCTCGAGACCTTTGTAAATGCTCACAATATAAGCCCTGATCGTCTTATGGTCTACCTGATTGCCAGGGTTTTTTGCCACGAACGCCGTGAAGTCGTCCAAGTCTCCCTCATATGCCCTGATCGTGTGAGGTGAGGCCCCTTTCTCCGCGGCCAGGTACTGGTAGAACTTTTCCGTAAGGCTGATAAACGTTTCCTTGTCCATGTTGAAACTACTATTTTATAAACTTTTACCAAATAATCAAGTGAATTCCATGATTTTCCAAATCTGCGGGCGGATCGTCTTTCGCGCGTGCGATTGACTTTTCCCCGGGGCTGTGATAAAAATCGGGAAACGGTGAGTGTAGCTCAGTTTGGTTAGAGCACTGGGCTGTGGACCCAGGTGTCGAGGGTTCAAATCCCTTCACTCACCCCACCTAAAAGCGGTTTCCCGTGGCCCGTAATCAGTGGCCGGTGAAAACCTGAGACTCCGGAGAGTGATGAGATATGGATAAGGCAGGACTCACTGAGAAAGTCAAGGCATTAAGCAAGGATGGGAAGATTTCGTGCAAGCAGGCGTTGAAGCTCGCCGAAGAGGAGGGAATCTCCTCGAGGGATCTCGGTAACATGCTGAATGAACTTAAGGTGAAGGTAATGGGCTGCCAGCTCGGCTGCTTTCCGTGAGATAGACCGACTCCCTGCCTTAGTAAAGCGAAAATCTGTTAACCGATCGCCGACCGGCGGCTCCTCTTCCGGCCTCGCCAAGCTGTCTCTCGTAAATTGTTTTTGAATAGATATAGAGCTGGCCCTCATACAGGGTCTCGTTATACTCGAGCGTCATGGCGCTGTGCTCGCCAACCCAGTAGTAGCGCTCAATACGCCAGTCCGGTTTACTCCAGGGCCCGAAGTTCTCGAAGCACATGCTTCTCAGCGCTTCCCAATTCTCCGCACGTTTCGTGCCAAAGAGAACCGATGAGTAAACGCCTCGCCAGAATCCATACCATACGTACTCAAGTTTTGCGCCACCCATCTGGGCTGTATCACCCTGCCTGACGTAGTACAACTCTCCACCCTTCGTGGGGTCATAGCCTACCAATCTCATGCCCTTGAGTTCTCCCAGATACAGCCCCCAATACAGGCCGTTGAATTTGCCCGGGTCATCCGGAAGAGAGTCAGCCCATCCGGCAGTCGAAGAAAGGAAAATCGTCATAACTGAGATCACGGCAACGACCGTCAAGAGACCCCCCCTGGACCTTGTTATCGGTTTCATGCTGCTCCTCCTCATTCTGTAAGGCGGCCGCTCGAATCTCCAAGTTGCTTGAGATCGCGGCTCCCGCTCAAAAAGAACCCGTGACCTTTCAGCCTTTTTAGAGCGAGCTTGCCCATCTTCATCATTGTCTAGCAATTATCATTCCACAAACTGGCGGACGCGCTCCCTGCTACATATTCGACACTGATGCTGATTTACTTAAGGTTGGAAAGAGGTCAGGAAACGCTTGCGATGGCCGGTTCTTACGGGAAAGACTTTCCCAACCGGCTTGAACCAGGAAGAAGGGGCCTGCCGAACTCGGCCAGGCCCCTATTTTTTTGCGCTTCACTCGACTTACGCCCTCACAATCTCAAATGAGATCTGACCGTCATCGTATTTGAGCGGACGGGTCGTCACCGCCATACCCACTTTCACTTCCTCTGGCTTTATCTCTTTGGCCAACCGGGCAAAGAGCTTCAGGCCGTCACCAAAGTCGACAACGCCCATGGTGTAAGGAGGATCGGTTTCGAAGCCAAAGGGCGCGTAATAGGCTGTGGTAAAGGTCTCCAGCGTACCCTTTTTTGGAACTTCGAACCAGTCCATATTTTTTGAGAAACACTTTGCGCAGTCCGCCCTGGGCGGAAAGAATTTCGCGCCGCAGTCTTTGCAGACAGTGCCTTCAACTTTCCCCTCCAGAAGGAGGTCTACAAACTTTCCTGTCTTCGTCACAGCCGTAAAGCTTTTTCTTCCGAATTTTTCAAAACCCATAGCTCACCTCCCGAATATTGTAACATTGCCGTAGAGTCCAACACCACCCACATTGTGGACAAGGCCAATTCCCGGATCGCCCGCCACCTGCATGGGACCTGCCTCCCCACGGAGCTGCAGCACGATGGTACGGATCTGCGATCCGCCCGTTGCGCCGATGGGGTGGCCTTTGGAGAGGAGCCCGCCATCGACGTTGACCGGAATTTTCCCTTCCTTATACGTTGCCTTTTCGCGGATGAGCTGCTTCCCCTCGCCCATTGGAGCAAAACCAAGACCCTCATAGGCCATGATCTCAGCAATGGTGAAACAGTCGTGAACTTCGGCCACTTTAATATCCTTCGCCGTTATGCCAGCCATCTTATAGGCCTGAGCAGCGGCTCCATAGCCCACGCTCAACCCTTTCGCAAAATCGGGCCTTGCAGCCATGTTCACTGCTTCGGAGGCGGCCCCGATGCCGATGATCCAAATAGGCTTCTTGGAAAAAGCTTTCGCCTTCTCCTTGTTGGCAAGGATCACGCAGGAGCTTCCATCCGCATTGGCACAGCAGTCGCCCACCCGCAAAGGCCATGCAACAGGGCCTGCCATCTTGGCTTCCGGGTTTGATGCATCGAAATCTTCTGCTTTTACGCCCTTTCGGTAGACAGCCCGCTCATTGACCACGCCATATGTGGCTGACTTAAGCCTGACGCTCATCAGGTCCTCATGCGTCAAGCCATTCCTGGCCATGTACGCCTGAGCATAGAGGGCATAGTAGGCGGGCATCATAGTTCCAAACGGGGCTTCCCACTGAATATCTGCTCCTCGCCCCATCCTCTCCTGGGATTCCGCCGAAGTAATCTCAGACATCTTTTGAAATCCAAGGACACAAACCAGGTCGTGCAGTCCCGCCTTGATCATACTGTAACCTACCTTAACGCCGGTGCTGCTCGAGGAGCAGACGGTTTCGATGTAGAACGTCGGCTGCGGAATCAGGCCAAGATACTCGGCCAGAACGCCGGCGGGCGATCTCTGCTTGTCGTATTCAGGCGCCGAGCAGAATACAGACGCTCCCACATCTTTTTGGGTAATACCGGCATCCTTCATCGCCTCCCTGAAGGCTTCAAAAGCCAACTCCCTGATCGATCCCTCGTAACCTCTCACGAAGGAGCTCTGGCCCACACCGATGACAGCTACCTCTTTTTCCATAGAATCGCCTCCTTTTTTGCTTTATTGTTTCTTCTTATTTTTCTGGTAGATGGTGACGAACTGATTATGTTCGCTGATACGCTTGGAGAAGACATGGGTTCCATCATTTCTTGACACGAAATAGAGAAAGTCACTCGGCGCAGGGTAAAGTGCTGCCAGCAGGGAACTCGTCGAAGGGTTACATATCGGTCCTTTTGGCAAGCCTTTGAGCCTATACGTATTGTACGCGGTCGGACTGTCCAGGTCAACCCTCGTTAAAGCCTTGGGGCTCATGCTGATGCCATACATGACCGTGGGATCAGAGTCGAGGCTCATGCCATTCTGAAGCCGGTTGTGGAAGACAGCCGAAATAAGCGGCTTCTCTTCCTCAATCTTCGCTTCCTTTTCGATCATCGAAGCAAGAGTGAGCACGTCATAGGGGCTCATGTGGAGCTCAACCATGCGAGCCTTAATATCCTCCTTTTCAAAGAAGGCAAAAGTCCTTCGGATAATCTTCTCCAAAAAAACGTCGATATCCGTCTCCTTACTGTAAAAGTAAGTGTCGGGATAGAAGTAGCCTTCCAGAGTATCAGCCGGAATACGAAGTTTATCCAGAAAGGCATCGTCTGTGGCGAGCTTGAAAAAAACGTTCCTATTCATGATTCCGGCCTTTTCCAGGGCGTCACCCACTGTGTTAAGGTTGTAACCCTCCACGATCTTGAGCGTGTAAACCTTTCTCTGCCCGGCAGCCATTCTTGCCGCTATCTGCGCGATTGACATTTGCTTACTCAGCTCGTACTCGCCTGCTATTATTTTGCCCCTGTGCGCCACCAGCGAGCAGCCCACGAAAAGCCAGCTTGAGCGGATGAGGTCCTGCTCTTCCAGCAGCCGGGCCACATCGCGAATATGTGTTCCTTTTTTGACAACCACGGGTTTGACCGTATTGTCGGTGTCCAGGGGAATACTGGCAAAGATCACAGGCTGGCTTATCAGAAAAAGTGCCGCGGCGGCGGCAATAACTCTTTTATCCCTTCTTGTGAGCATCAAGAAATCCCTGGAGGATAATCTGTGCTGCCATCATGTCTATGTACGGCTTGCGCTTTTTCTGCTTGTACTCATGCATGTCAAAAATCCGGTGGGCTTCGTCCGTTGAAAAACGCTCATCCCAGAGGTCCACGGGCACGCTCGTCTTCTCCTCAAGCTTCCTGGCAAACTCCACGATTTCTTCTGCCTTCTTTCCTATCGAACCATCGAGATTCTTCGGGAGGCCGCAGACAATTCTTGAAACCTCGTGCTCGCGGATGAGTTTCTTCACCTCGTCGATATCCTGCGACAACGATCCTCTTTTGTAGAGCTTGAGGGGCTGTGCTATGCTCTGCTGAGAATCCGAAATCGCAATGCCTATCCTTTTTTCTCCTATGTCGAGAGCAAGGGCTCGCACGCCACAGATTATCATGCTAACCGCCCCTGATTCAAGCACAAAAAGTTGCCTACGTGCGCGGGGTAGCTTCACTATTCCCCTCACTTCATTGAGCGTTTTCACGTTTTTTGTGCGTGCGGCGGCTCAAGCGCCACAACTGAAGAACCCTTAAGTATCGGTCTTTTCTAGACTATTTTTGTCTTGACATTGTTTTGCGTTACAGATAAAATAGGACCAAATTGTAATTATTTTCACAAATTCGTAAGGAGACTATGCCCATGAAACTAGAAGGCAAGAATGCTGTCGTTACAGGGGGCGGACGGGGCGTGGGCAGGGCGATTTGCCTGGACTTCGCAAAAAACGGCGCGAACGTTATAGTCAATTATGCTTCCAACGACAAAGCAGCCAAAGAAGTTGTGAGTATGATTGAGGCCATGGGCCGGAAGGCCGTTGCGGTCCAGGGTGATGTGGCCAGAAAGGAGGATGCGCAGAAAATCATCGACGCTTGTGTCCAGAACTTTGGCTCAATTCAGATCCTGGTGAACAACGCTGGAGTCTCGAAGCCGGCCATGCTCCACAAGATGTCGGTAGATGTATGGGATGAGGTGGTCAACATTCAGATGAGGGGACCGTGGCTCTGTATCCAGGCCGCATCGAAGCATTTCATGGAGCAGAGCTATGGTCGGATCGTCAACGTGACATCAGTGGCAGGTGTTGTAGGGACCATTGGCCAGATCAATTACGCGGCTGCAAAGGGAGGCGTTATATCCTTGACCAAGTCCGCCGCAAGGGAGCTCGCCAAGTTCAACGTTACCTGCAACGTGATATCTCTCGGGATTGTCACAACGGAAATGACTCACACGATTTCTACTGATGAAAAGCTGAAGGAGATTTACACAAAACGGATTCTCCTCGGTCGCTATGCTGAGCCGGAGGACGTGTCACCGGCCTTTGTCTTTTTTGCGTCCGACGATGCCCGTTATATTACAGGGCAGCTCTTGTGCGTTGACGGCGGTTACGGCATGACCTAAGAGCCCACGGGGGGTGAGAGGTTAGAGACACATTAAACATTCTAAGAGGGAGGTGTTTCAATGGCTGATGTACCAACAAAAATAAAGACATGGCAGATGGTAACGCCGTGGGGTAAAAACAAGGAGACTGGAGAGGTTATTCAGGGGAAGCTTGAGAAGACAGAGATTCCCGCACCGGCGTTAAAAGATGGCGAAGTGCTCGTTCAGGTTGCAGGATGCGGGGTCTGTCATACTGACCTTGGCTATTTTTACGACAGCGTTCCGACCGTAAGCAAGCCCCCGCTCACCCTTGGTCACGAGATCGCGGGGACCGTGGTTGCAGGCGATGCTGCTTGGATCGGCAAGGAAGTGATCGTTCCTGCTGTTATGCCGTGCCGCAAGTGCGCGCTTTGCAAATCGGGCCGCGGCAACCGGTGTCTTGCGCAGCTTATGCCCGGTAACAGTCTCGGTATTTATGGCGGCTTCTCCAGCCACATTCCGGTTCCTTCAATCGACCTCTGCCTGGTGCAGGACAAGAAGGGTTACGCACTGGAACAGCTCGCCGTGATAGCGGATGCAGTCACGACTCCTTATCAGGCGGCCAAGAGAGCAGATCTCCAGCCGGGGGACAACGTGATCGTTATCGGTGCTACCGGTGGCGTCGGCGTGTACGTGTGCCAGACCCTGAGAGCACTCGGTGCCAAATCTGTCATCGGTATCGCGAGAAATCCGGATAAGCTGAAAAGGGCCTTAGAGTATGGGTGCGACGCCGTGATCAGCACCGTCGACAAGGCAAACAAAGATGTCGTCGGCGAGTGGAGGAACTACTGTAAGTCAAAGGGCGTGCCCAACACAGGATGGAAGATTTTTGAGGTAACCGGTACGAAAGCCGGACAGGACCTTGCTCTCGACCTGCTCTCCTTTGTCGGAAAACTGATCCTGGTCGGTTTCGGCATGTCTAAGAGCGAGTACATGATGTCCAAGTTGATGGCGTTCGATGCAGAGATCATCGGGACGTGGGGCTGTCTGCCGGAGTATTATCCCATCGTGCTCGACATGGTGCTGAGCAAGAAGATCGTGATTGACCCGTTCGTCGAAGTGAGAGCGATGAGCACCATTGCGGCAACATTCGACGAGATACACAAGGCAGGATCCCCTGCAAAAAGGGTCGTACTGAAACCTGACTTTTAAGGTTTAACACTAAACTATTATCAGGAGGAGAACTATGGGACTTGAATGGATGCCAAGGGAACACGGGAAGAAAAACCATGACCGGTACGGCACGGAGCACTGGGGAACAGAAGCCCCGTGCGTCGTGTACGAGAAGAAGCCGCTGACAGACCCCAAGGGGAATGTTGTGAAAGGGCTCTATGTGTCGTGGGTCAGACTGAATAACCCGAACCAGTACAACTCTTACACCACTGAGATGGTGAAGGGCGTTATCGCCGGCTTCGAGAATTCCTCGACAGACCGTGAAGTAGTGGCAACGGTCTTCACCGGCACAGGCCCCAATGCGTTCTGCACGGGCGGCAACACGAAGGAATACTCTGAGTATTACAGCATGAGACCTGAAGAATACGGCGCCTATATGGAGCTCTTCAACAACATGGTCGACTCCATCCTCATGTGCAAGAAACCGGTCATCTGCCGGGTAAATGGCATGAGGGTTGCCGGAGGCCAGGAAATCGGCACTGCGTGCGACCTGACCATTACTTCGGACCTCGCGATTTTTGGCCAGGCAGGCCCGCGTCACGGCTCTGCCCCGGTGGGCGGCGCTTCCGACTTCCTGCCTTCCTATCTGAGCATCGAAGACGCGATGTGGAGCTGCGTCAGCTGCGAGATGTGGAGCGCCTACAAAATGGCCTGGAAAGGTCTTCTGACGAAGGTTTTGCCGGTTTTGAAAGATGAGAAGGGCGCCTGGGTAAGGAACCCGCAGATCATCACCGACAAGTTCATCGACAACGGCGAAATTGTGTACGGCGAATACAAATCCGGTGATGCAATGAAACAGGCGAGAGCGTGGGTGAACGAGAAGCTGAAGAACAACGACTATGATTTCTCCCTGCTCGACGCTGAAGTCAATCGGATCGTCTGGATCTTTGCCAACCTCTTCCCCGGCTGCTTGGCGAAATCAATAGATGGTATCAGGCAGAAGAAGAAGTTCTTCTGGGATACGATGAAGAACGATCACCGGCACTGGCTGGCAGCCAACATGATGGGCGAGGCGTATCTTGGCTTCGGCGCGTTCAACTCGAAGAAGATTACGGGTACCGACGTGATCGACTTCATCAAGTACCGTCAGCTCATCGCCGAGGGAACACTGGTAGACGAGAAGTTCATGGTAGAGGTACTGGGCAAACCGCAACAGAAGTAGTAAATGTTGCTGATCGAGGAGGCCGGGGCCCCGTGGTCCCGGCCTTTTTCTTACCACTGCCGCCACAATCATATACCCGCCGCATCACCCCGCCGTAAAGCCTCACTGGAACATAGATATTGCAAAACCTGCTCCTGATCATTAAACTCTTTCTGTTGGGATCATGGTTGATCACAAAATTTAAAAGGAGCGGACTATGCCATACGTCAACATCAAAGTAACGAAAGAAGGGGTAAAGGCTGAGCAAAAGGCCCTGTTGATCCAGGGAGTGACGAAATTGCTCAAGGATGTCCTGGGAAAAGATCCCAAGACGGTTTTTGTGGTCATTGACGAGGTAGATACCGATAACTGGGGCGTGGCAGGTGAGACCATCACGGTGGTGAGAAAAAAGCAGAACCCGAAGAAAGAGGCGGAATGTGCACCACAGGAACCGTCCGAGTGCTTCCCGGCTGACCTCTGCAACACGTGAGGTTAGCCGAGAGACGCCAGCACCTCTTTCAGCATCTCCTCCAGCTTCGCCTCTTCAGTCTTGTCGGCATACTTGGGCCGTTCCACATCCGGAAAGAGACTGAATATGCCGTTCAGCAACACTTCCGCGTGAGGGGGACATCCGGGTAAGTGTCTGCCCAATTCTCCGTGGTGCTGTTGGCAAATCCCGAGGAAGATGTTCGTTTCGTCGGGATTGATCCGGTCATCGGTGGTCGGGCCGAGGTATATATTCACCTTGCGCTCAAATGGACGATCGATGAGGAGCCTTGTAGGATCGGCCGGATCAGGCCGCCGCAGTTTCGCCACGGCAAAATGAAGATATCCCGCGCAGCCGGGGCAGGCAGTGCCTGCATGAATGACAAAATCTCGACCGCTCGCCAGGTTGATATCCGGCCGCTTGAACGGGCTCTTCAGCTCTTCAATGGACGGCCCGATGACGCTTACTTTCTCCGGCTCAATCGGACCCAATCCTTGCATGTAGGCCAACCAGACAGGCGGCGACGTCAACGGCTCGAGCCCCATGATACGCATCGTAACCGCATCCACAGCTACTGGGTTCTCCCCTCCTATCAACAGGTTCATCGTCTTGGGCGTGCCTGAGACCGGCCCGAAATCCTCCTGCGCGATCAGCCCGTCAATGATGTGCAGGTTCGGTTTCACCAAGTGGTGGATGTTGATCAGGTTCTGCCACAGTCCGAAGAAATGGCTCATGTATTTTTCGAGGGGAGGCATGGTCCCCTGGAGACTTTTTACCGCGAGGGAGACAATAGCAGCGAAGTGGAGTTTCATTACCGGAAGATTGATGATGACATCCGCCTGGTCAAGCGTGACAGGCACCTTTCTGGTGAGCATCCGCTTGCCGCCCGGCACTGCTTTCTCCACTACGCTGTCGGTGTTCAGGTCGACGATGCGGACCTTTTTTGGGTCGAGGTCGATCAATTTGTCGTACCCGTACAGATTGAACATCTTCATGGTCGCACTTCGGTTGATGGAAGAGCCTTCCGCGACACTCACTCTTGCTGCGACGGGCAGGAGCAGTTCAATGAGGGCCCGAACAAGTCGTATATCGGTAACCACTCCACCCTTGTAGACACCATTCATCATTCCGTGGTCGGCCACGAGATTCGGCTTTATGACAACGGTCTGGCCCGGCTTAACAAACTTCTGCAAGCCGCCCAGCTTATTGATAAGACTATCAAGACCTCTCTTGATCTCATCAAAGGTCTGGGACGCGGGAATCTTCTCTGTGGCCACTTTCTCCTTTTTGCGATATGCCTTGACGGGGTTCTGTCCCTTCAGTTTTTCGGCGAGCACGCGTATGCTCAGATCCATCTTCAGAAGAGAAAATCCGTTCACAACAAACGATCTGGTAGGGCGGAATCCATACTCTACCAGCCATTGGTATTTATGTTTGTCTGCCTTGAGTATTTCGGCTGAGACAAGCGTTTGTGCTCGGAGGAGCCCATCCATCATTTGCGAGAGCATTTCTGCCCCCTGCCCAACATTGTTCGAGACGATGTCGAGCACCGTGCTTGTGGCCGGATTATACACGATCCAGCCTACGACCTTGTTGCCGCTTTCGGCGTTATACGCGACGACGTCAGGGTTCTCTCTCCATTCCCGCCATTTCGTATCCGCATAGGTCGGGGCGACACCGGGAACGTTTGCGTAATGATCGTGTATTCTGCTCCTCAACGCAGACGAGAATCTACCTTTCTTCAGCTCCACTTCTGCCATACCTCTCTCCCCCGCTTCTTCGATTCTACTTTCCTGCACCTATTCTGCGCCTGATATCCTCCCGCAAGGCCTTCTTATCGTGCTTTCCCGCCTCCGTCATTGGAAGCGTGTCAACAAATACAAATTTTTCGGGAATGAGCAGCTTGGAGGCGCCTTCGCTCTCCATAAACGCCTGGAGTTCTTTCTCGCTCAGGGTCTGGCCCGCCGCGGGCCGCACGTAAGCACACACTCTCTCGCCCAGGTCCTTGTCAGGCATGCCGATGACCGCGACATCCGCGACATGCGGATGGGTCTCCACCAACTCCTCCACCTGCGCCGGGCTTACGTTCTCGCCGCCCCTGATGATGAGGTCCTTGATTCGGCCGGTTATCTTCAGGTTGCCCTGATCGTCGATACGCGCCATGTCGCCTGTTTTGAAAAAACCATCCGTGGTGAAACTCTTTTTGTTCTCTTCCGGGTTTTTCACATAACCGGCAAAGATGGTGGGTCCTTTGACTACCATTTCGCCGTCCGTGTTCCTGGGCAACTCTTTTCCATGGCCGTCCAGAATCTTCACTTGGCTATAGGGACAGGTCGGCCTACCGACCGTGTTGCAGATCACTTCCACGTCGTCATCCAAGGCCGTGCGAGTGACGAGGCCCTCGGTCATGCCGAACTCGTTGATGTACGTGCAACCGATTTTCTTGTAAACCTCCCTTACGAGCTCGGGCGTACTTGGTTCACCGCCTCCCAATACTTTTTTCAGCGACCGTAAGTCGTAGTCGTTGAATTTCTCTGATTCAAGAATCCTCCTGGTGAGGCTCGGCACCATAGGTGTGTACGTCACTTTTTCTGCCTGAATAGCCCCGCAGATATCCTCAGGCCTGGTGGAATCCAGAAGGACTAGCTTGAACCCGAAGAGCACGGAGCCCAAGACATTGAGCACGGCTAGATTATGCCCTACGGGCACTACGATCAAAGCCGTATCCGCGGTGTTCATCTCCCATCCCTTGTGCATATATTCCACGTTGCAGAGGTAGTCATTGTGTGTCCTGGGAATGCCTTTAGGAAGCCCTGTGGTACCGCCTGAAGGGATGATGTGTGCGACTGCAGCAGGGTCAGGCCTGCGCTCGGCAAGAGCCTCTCTATCCGCGGTGCTCGTCGGCTGTGCCATCAGCTTTTCCAGACTTGCGGTGAAGGGCGCTCCTTCCCTGTCAGCCCTCACCGAAATAACGTGAGCGAGCTGCGGATTCTTAGCCCTGACATCATCTATGAAGGTGGTATAGTCCATTTTACGGTAGGCCTTCGGCAGGATCCACGCCTTTGCCTGAGTGAGGAGTCCGAGGTGACCCACCTCCAGCTGCTTGTAACCCGAGATCAGGACGACCGGGATCGCGCCGATTTTTTGCAACGCAAAATACGCGTAGACATACTCGGCCCAGTTGGGCAACTGCAGCAGCACCGCATCTCCTTGCTCGATCCTAAGCTTCATCAGACCGACGGCCAGGCGGTCCACTCCCTCTCGCAGCGAAGCATACGTAAGGCGCACCCTGTCGTCTATCACCGCTTCTTTTCGCGGAAAAACATCTGCTGCCCTGTCGATGAGATCTCCCAGCGGCAGCCCCATCCACCACCTGTATTTCCTGTAATGCTCCGCATCTCTCTCGTTATGCTTCGGAAAATCACTTGATGCCATATACAGCTCCTTTCAGTTAAAGCAGGAAAAAGATACTGCAGGTTGAGGAAAAAACTGGAACAAAGGTAAGGTAAAGACGCGGTCAGTGCAAGGGCACAATGAAACAATTCATAAGCTGATTCTCAACCTCAACCTTCGCTTCAGTCTTTACCTTTACCTGTACTATCCTTTTCCTGCTCTACAAGTATTCTTTCTTGAATTGGCCCGCGCTCGCCATACTGGCGAGGAAAGGCTCCGGCGCAATGATGTTTCCTTTGGGCCAGCGATCGCAGTTCACCTTTTCGTAACGCGAATCAGCCTCAAGACACCAGTTGCACGCCACGCATCGCACAACCTCTTTGTCTTTTCCTTCTTTGGTCTTGACAGGCCAGTCAGGATCGCAGAGCAGGGCCCGGCAGAGCCCTATGATGTCGGCCTTCTCCTCACGCAGTATCTCTTCTGCATGTTCAGGCTCGCGTATCTTGCCCGCGATGATAACAGGCGTCTGGAACCCAGCCGCACGCACGGCCTTCCGTATCCCTTCAGACAAATAGACGTGGCAGCCATCGGGCCACCAGAACCAGGGGCTCATCCGGTGACCGCTATACCCAGACATCGGGTCCGGCGGATACCCCTCCGCAGGAGTGAGGGCATCCTCAAAGCGGCTGCCTGCTGAGACACTGATGTAGTCAGCTCCCAGTTCTGCAAACTTTGCCGCAATCCGACCGCTCTGGGCCACGGTGTTCCCCTGGACAACAAAATCTTCCCCGTTTATCCTGATGCCCAAAGGGTATTTCTCTCCGACGAGCTTCCGTACGGCATGAAATACCTCGATCGGCAGCTTCATTCTGTTCTGCAGGTTGCCTCCGTAGCCGTCAGTGCGCTTGTTAGAGCGGGACAGAAAGGAAGAGAGCACGTACGCGTGGGCCATGTGTACCTCGATGAAATCAAAGCCTGCACTCAACGCGCGCTTTGCAGCGGCTACGTGATCCTCGACGATCTTCGGCAGATCCTCCGGCTTGAAATCTTCTACCTTCTGTCTCCAGCCCGATCTGGCCAACTTCAGGTGCTGCATGATCTGGACGCCTATCTTTGTTTCCTTATTCGCTTCCCTGATGGCTTTGACAAGATTCGCCAGTCCCGGCACGAAGCTGTCATCACTGATGCGCAGATTATAGGGACTCTTGGAAGGGATGATCACGGCAGCTTCAACGACAATGGCTCCCACGCCGCCTCTCGCTTCCCTTTGGTACCGTTTGATCAGATCATCCGTGACATCACCATTTTCTGTAGTCAATCCCGATACCATCGAAGTGCGCTGTATCCGGTTAGGGAAAACGACTCCTCGCATCGTCACCGGTTGAAAAAGCTTCTCGTACTTCATCATTCTTCTCCTTCCGTAAAGTAATATCTCCTTAGCCACACATTTTAGGCTTTTTTCAGCACTTCCACAATCCCTGCGTTGCCATCAACCCGTATGTAATCCCCATCCTTGATCGACCGGGTTGCCCGCCAGGTACCCACAACGGCAGGGATGCGGTATTCCCGTGCCGTGATGGCAGCGTGGGTGAGCATACCGCCGGTATCCGTGACCACGGCCTTGATCTTGGGAAAGAGCGGGGTCCAGGCGGTGGCGGTGTAAGGGCAGACGAGGATCTCCCCGAGCTGTAAGGTGGGGAAGGCTTCATAGCTTGTGACCACCCGGGCTATGCCTTCGGCGACACCGGGGGAGCCGGGGTAGCCTTCGAAGATATCCATGACCTTAAGCTCGTCCACCTTGCCGGCCTTGAGCACCTCATCGACCATGCCGAAGACCTTGACGAGGATCGGGTCTTCTGCTTTCTCGGGTACCTTGCCCAAGGTAAGGGGCGCTTCCTTGAGGGAGGCAGACTGCTCCCATCCCTCCTTCCGCTCTTTGATGAGCGGAGGAATGAGGCGGCGGAAGTGGTACAGGGCGGGGATCCTGTTTTCGGCAAGCAGGGCAAGGGTTTCTTCCAGCTCATAGTAATTCAGAAAGAAGACATCGTCCGGGGCTGAAAGAAGGCCGTAGTGGGTGAGTCTTCTCCCGCAGGCCATGGCAACATCGTGGAGGCCCGCGGTGGAGGCGCCGTCGATGTAAAACCCGTGGTCCTCCTGGAACCGGTAGATCTTCCTGCCGATGGCGAGCTGTTCGGTGAAGGTTTCTCGGTCCTGGGGGGCAAGAGTAGCCATGAACTGTTGGGCTGCCTGGTCTGCTTCTCTGATGGCAGCTTCCCGTTCGGCCTTAATGTCCCAGCCCTGGCGGGCCTTGGGGATGTAGGTCTTCACCGTGTCGAGAACTGGGGAGGGCTCCTCGATCCAGGTGGGGAAGATGATATCCAGGTGGCCGGCGGTGATCCGGTGACCGTAAGCCTCGAGGAACGTATGGAGGGCGGCAAGCCAGGGGAGAGCCTTGGGCTCCTTATCTAACATGCGGAGGAGCTCTTTGGCATCAACAGAGAGGATCGTATCCGCAATACCGCAGGTGTCGGCGAGCCTGGCCAGCTCGAAGAGGCCGGTATCGGTTTTGGTGGCCATGGTATCAAGACCCTTGAGCATGACCGTGAACTCTTTTTCCGCGAGGCCGTGCTCCTTGCAGAAGGCCTCAAACCCGAAGTAGAGCATGTCGGCCACGTACATCGTTATAAAGTGGATCTCCCAGTTCCTCCGGTTGATGGCTTCGCTTCTACGAAGGGCCTGGTGGAGGTCGGTATCAGAGAACCCGTCATGGACCGATGCCATATAGATGAGGCCCTGCTTCACTTCATCGATATAGGTGTTGTAGAAGGAGTCCCAGTTGGGCCGGCAGTACTCGAGGAGCTTATTGAACTCGGCTGCCCGTCGGGCGACCTCATTCGGGTCGGTGAGGGCCTCGAACCCGAGCATGGCCCTCCCCTTGTAGATCTTCACGTGGCCGCCTTTGGAAGGGGGGAGCTTGGTGACCTCGGCCCCCACGTGATACCCCCAGGCGTGGTGCTTCTGGATGGTGGTCATGCCCAGGGGGCAGATGGGATAGGGCTGGTGGAGATCATCCCGGAACCAGAAGATATCGCCGTCCTCGGGAAGGCGTAAGGTACGGAGACTGGAAATGCTGCGATCATGCGTGTCAAGGTTGATGTGGTCGGGCATGGTAGGTCCTCCTTGTTCGTTCCCCATCTTTTTACCGATCTGCTAGGCTGCCTTCATTCATAATTCTGCTGTCTATTTCTTCATGGGCGGCAGATGGAAGATCCTCTCCGCATTTTTACCCAGAATCATGTCCACTTCATCCGGCTTAAGGCCGTATTCCGACCCTACTTCTTTGACCGCCTTGATGGCACCTTCGGGATCACCAACCCGGTGTGCATAGTCTGTCCCGATGATCATCTGCTGCGGACCGACCCATTCAAGGCAGCATTTCATGGCAGGTTTATAGAAGGAGGTGGTATCGGGATAGACCCTGTTCTTGTAAGTAATGTCCGGCGCCTCCTTCAGTTCGATACCCCACTCTTTGCCATAGCCCTTATATGCATCCTGTATCCTGCGCACGAAATAGGGGACCGTGCCGCCCAGATGCCCATGGACGAGGGTGAGCTTCGGATACTTCGCAAACACGCCCTGGAAGATCATGCTCATAACCGCCATGCTCGTGTCAAGCGTGTAACCCCAGAGCTGGTATGGCAGCCGCATCATGTCCATGACGGATGCGGTGAGAGGGACGGCAGGGTGGACCAGGAAAGGCATATCATACTTGTTGGCAATCTCATATATAGGATGAAACTTTTCCAGGAATACAGCCTCACCATTCACGTTCGAGAACATCTGAATGCCCACAGCGCCCATCTTCTTGCACCGCTCCAGCTCTTCACACGCTGCATCCGGGTCCTGGTACGGCAAGGATGCCATGTGGTAGAAGCGTCCCGGATATTTCCGTGCGGCTTCAGCAAGGTGGTCATTACACTTCTTGGCCCAGTAGATACCCGCATCCCTTTCAAGGGATTCCGGCCCGGGGATCGTAACGCTCAGAAGCTGCGTGTCGAGGCCTGCGGCATCGAGGTCACGTATTCTGGCTTCCAGATCGTAATGACCCGCCCGGTCGATGTGTGCCACGGGCACGCCCTTGAAATACATGCGATAATGGGTGCCGCCGTCATGAATGCAGTAAGGGGTTTTGTCTTTGCCTCTTGATATGAGATACTCCATATACTCCATCGGATACCAGTGACAATGTACATCAACTGTTCTCTGTCCCATGAGCCTCTCCTCTCTTATTTGTTTTTACTCATCGATTGTCTACATAGTCCGCAGGTGAAACATCATTTGTATTTCGGCCTCTATTTGCAAGGCACTCGCTTCCATCACCCCCTTTTCCCGCTACTCACCACCAGCCTACGCTCTGCGGGCATGTGCAAATCACGGTCTGATCTGTCATTCATGTATCCCATAGCCCTGGAGATAAGGTCCGCGGTCTTCCGAGTCTCCCGTACAACCCTCGCGACCCCTTTCTCGTCTTCCGAAGAGGAGACGAAACCGACCCCTACGGCTGCCACCACCTCTTTCGAAGAATCGCGGATTGGTACGGCAATGCCGGTGATACCCTCAATTGCCTCTCCCTCATCCACGCAGTAACCTTGCTCCCGGATCGCGGCAAGCCTCTCTCTAAAGCGCCTGTCATTGGTAATCGACCTCTTCGTGAGTGCTGTGAGAGGATGCCTTTTCAAGAGTTCAGTCACCTTTTCGCTCGAGAGATGCGCCATGAGAACGTTTCCCAGCATCCCGAAGAAAGGCGGCCGCCTGGTTCCTATCTGCGATCCAAACTTGATAAGGTTCAGAGGGTTCTCTTTTTTATCGATATACACGAGTTGTCCTTCCTGGAGTATTCCCAGAAAAACCGTCTTGCCCAGCTTTGTCTGCAGGTTAATCAGATAAGGAGCCGCAATCCTCCTGAGTGAAAAGGAGGCAAAGACGACACTGCCCAGCTCAAAAAGCTTAAGCCCGAGTGAGTATTGCCTCGTCTCCTTGTTAAACATGAGGAAGTCATAATGCACCAGGGTCGAGCAGAGCCGCAGCACCGTGGCCTTCGGCACGTATACGGCTTGGGATAGCTCGGCGAGGGTGAACTTCGGCTGTTCAGCATTAAACGTACTCAGTATCTGGAGCGCCCTTTCAAGAGATTTGTTGTTGTAAAGCATAACCCTATCATCTCCCGGTTTATCGAGCGGTCATCTATTTCGATTACCGAAATATCCATTCATTTATCGAAATTTTAGCAAACATCCCCATTCCCTTGTCAAGAAAAAAATGGAGGACCCACACTCCACAGAGCGACGCTATTCAGTGCATTTTTTCACGTACACTTTTTTCTTGACAACGAAACTGTACCTTCTGTTACAATTTTGCTAAACGGATATTTGTTTCGTTAATTGAAACGCTATGGCAGTAACAGGGGGTTATTGCCAGCCAGCACGAAACCGGTCCCCGATGAAGAGGGCCAAAACTAAAAAGGGAGGAATTATGGGGAAAGAAGACAGGCAGAATGGCGTCACGAGGCGAAATTTTATCAAGGTAGTCGGGACTGCAGGCATCGCCGCGGCAGGGGCCTCTCTGTTGCCGCGATTTTCCAAGGCGGCGGCGAGGGATTATATTCTGATCGGCCATCCCACGCCATCGACCGGTCCGATCGCACCATTCGGGGAGACTTCTGCCTGGGCTGACGAGCGCGCCACGGCAGAAATTAACAAGGATGGCGGCATTTTCATCAAAGAGCTGGGCAAGAAGCTGCCTGTCAGGGTGAAATCCATGGATACGGAAAGCAACCCGACAAAGGCTGCTGACGTTGCGACAAAGCTGATCCTTCAGGATAAGGTCGATCTGATGGTAGTGCTGCACACTCCGGATACGGTCAACCCGGTTGGGGCCACGTGCGAAAGATATGAGGTCCCGTGCATCTCTTCGGTTGCGCCCATCGAGCCCTGGTTAACCGGCGGTCCGTACAAATGGACCTTCCACTATTTCTGGAACTTAGAACAGATCATCACCGTTTTTACCGGCATGTGGAACCAGTTCGCGGATAAGACGACCAAAGTGGTTGGTGGCTTCTGGCCAAATGATCCTGATGGAACAGTCTGGGCTCAAGAGTTCGGGAAGAAGTTAGGCGCCATGGGTTATCGTGTCGTCGATGTAGGAAGATTCCCTTATGGCATGCAGGATTTCAGCGCGTTCATCGATACCTGGAAGAAGGAGAAGGTAGACATACTCACCGGCGTACCTATCCCGCCGGATTGGGCGACGTGCTGGAGGCAGTGCCACCAGCAGGGATTCGTGCCGAAATTTGCCACTGTCGGAAAGGCACTTCTCTTCCCGGCCGCCGTGGACGCCCTCGGTGGCAATCTCCCAAACGGCCTCACCACCGAAGTCTGGTGGACGCCTTGGCATCCTTTCAAATCGTCCTTGACAGGAGCCACTAGCCAGCAACTGGCTGATGCCTGGACCGCAAAGACGAAGAAGCAGTGGACGCAGCCCCTGGGTTTTGATTACGCGGCCTTTGAGATCGCCGCGGATGTTTTGAAGCGTGCAGGCTCCCTGGACAAGAAAGCAATCAGAGATGCCCTGGTCAGCACTAATCTGAATACCGTGGTCGGCCCCATCAAATTCAATGACAAGAATTTTTCCCTCACTCCGCTTGTGGGCGGACAGTGGGTGAAAGGCAAGAGGTGGCCCTGGGAACTCCAGGTCGTTTACGACAAGGAGGCTACCAGCATCCCGACAACGGGAAAGATGGTCTTCCCGATTCCAAAAGCATAGATCCTCAAGTCTAAGAGCAGCAAGGCTGGGAGGGGGAACCCCGTGCGCAAGGGAGTTTTCCCTCCCTCACTTGCCCGTAAAGACCGGGCTCTTCTTCGCGAAGAAAGCCTCCATTCCCACGACCGCGTCCTGCGAGTGTGCGACCTTGTCATACTCTTCAAGTTCCACTCTCAGTGCCGTATCGAGATCGAGTTCGATCCCGCGGTTGATAGCCCTCTTAATTGCCTTGAGCGCAAAGGGCCCGTTCGCTGCGATCTTCTTTGCTATTCCACTGGCCTCTTCCGGGAGCCCTTCCAGGCTGCACACCTTCTGCACGAGCCCGCACTGCTCGGCCTCGGCAGCCCCCAGCATGTTGCCTGTAAACATCATCCATTTAGCCATGCCGATTCCAGCGACCCGTGAAAGTATCTGCGTGCCGCCATATCCCGGCATCAGCCCCAGTTTTGCCTCGGGAAGGCCGAACTTTGCATTCTCAGAAGCCATCCTGATATCGCAGGCAAGGGCAAGTTCCAGCCCGCCCCCGAGTGCGTATCCGTTAATCGCAGCCAGTACGATCTTGCTGGAATTCCTTATTTTGGAAAAGACCTGTTGCCCTTTGGTGATTAACGCAGTGCGCCCTTCTCCGGCATCCTGGATCTCTTTCACGTCAGCTCCAGCCACAAAAGATTTTTGGCCCGCACCCGTAATCAGCACCACGACCACCTCGTTATCCTTTTCCAGTTCCGTGAACAGCTCATCGAGCCGTTGCATGATGCTCGATTTGAGAGCATTAAGCGCTTCTTCCCTGTTGATGGTTATGTACGCAATCCTGTTTTCTTTTTTGAAAATCACTTCTTCGATGCTCATATGTACCCTTCCTTTTGTTGTCTGTTTACTGTATAACGCACAGACGGTGATTCATGGCAAGCCGCCTTCCGATATCTGCCTCTTTCTTTATCGTTTCCTTCACAAATTCAACGCTCTCGAACCAGGGCTCGGCCTGCTCCGTATGCCAAAGGCCACCGGCCGAACCCGACCGGTGGCCTTCATGCTGTTTCTACGTGTAGCTGCTTATCGCTTGTCCCATGGAGGGGCAAGGATGACCTTGGTCTTCGTTGCACTGGGCGGCCATATGAGCACATTCTTCCCATTCTGCCACTGCCTGAGACCATACTCGATGATGGCAGTGCCGTTTGCCCTGAATTTGATCGGGCCCCTGATCGTCATCATATCTGTCTTGGCAATCGCATCCCTGATTTTCTGTCTGTCCAGGACTCCCGCTCTCTCGATGGCATTTGCCAGCACCTGAACCGCTGCATAACCGGCGCCGACGGGTATCCCGATATTCTCGACTCCGGGATTTGCCGCTTTATACTCATCTACCATTCTCTTGTTGCCCGGATAGGTCATCGATGCATCCCAATTGCCATCTGATATGATGTAGGCTGCATCCTTGCCCATCGCCTCCCAGTAGGTGCTGAGGTCAGGTCCCCTGATGAGGCAGGTCACCTTCGGCGCATAGTTGAGCTCTTTCATCTGCTTTACCATGACTATCGACTGGGGCGGTGTAGGCACGCTGAAGACGGCATCTGCGCCGGCTGATTTTAATGCAAGGATGGCAGAAGAAAAATCATTTGTCGGAGGCGCGTACTTCTGATCGACGACGATCTGGTAGCCTCTCTGCTTCGCCATCTCTCGGACGTACTTGCCGCATTCGTTTCCCCAGTCGACATTCAGTTCGAGATGGCCTATCTTCCGCGGTCTCTGGTCAGCCGGTATGGAATCAAGAAGGTCGAAAAATGCCTTGACCTGGTCATGCGACATGGAAAATGGCGCAAAGACCCACTTATAGCCGGAGTTGAAAGGAGCCTCCACCGCGATCGTGACGCCGACCCAGGGCACCTTGTTCTTCTCTGCAGCGGCCATACCCACGACGTTCAGGTCGCTGGAGAACCCACTGAGATACGCGACCACCTTGTCGACCGAACTGAGCTTGTCCAGTCTTGTTGCTGTTTTGACCGGGTCGGATTCATCGTCGACAATCATCAAGTCAAGAGGGAGCTTCTTTCCATACTCCTTGACCATGACGCCGCCCGCGTCATTGATATCCTTCACGGCAAGATCATACCCGACCTTCACGTCCTTGCCTCCGGCCGCCATGCGACCGGTCAGCGCAATTACCGCCCCTACCTTGATCCCCGGCGGTGCGGCGGGTGCCGCAGCCATTGCCGGACATATGACCAGCCCCAGGGCAATGAGGGCAATCACGGCAGCCAACAACGAACACCCTAAACCCTTTCTGCGCTTCATAGGTACCTCCTTTATTGGTTTATTTAGTGTATTTAGAGAAACCCGAGAAACCTTTTACTATTGTATCACCTTTCCTGAGCCACAGCGGAAGTCTTCTTCGGCTTCCGGATTATCCCCGCTATACCTACCAGCCCCTTTGGCAAAAAGAGCACCGTAATAATAAAGACGATCCCGAAGATGAGTACGTTCACCTGTCCCAGGCTTGCGGCAAAAAGCTCCTTCAACAGCACGAAGACGACCGCTCCGACAACCGGCCCGACAACCGTGCCGGCTCCGCCTATGAAGGCGATGAGCAGGGGATCAAAGGACCAGCCTAATTCAAAGGGAGCGTAGTGGTAATAGGTGCCACAGTAAAAAGCGAAGATGCCTCCGGCGAATCCGGCGATCACCGTGCTGATGCTCATCGCTACCACTTTGTACTTGAAGGTGTTGATGCCTATCGCCTCAGCCGCATCCTCATCCTCGCGCACAGAGACCAGGGCAAGCCCAAGCTTTGAACGGGAAAGCGCGTAGACGGCCACCACGGTCAATACCCCGACTCCAAATGCAAGATAGTAGATGGTCAGGAGGCTGTACTCTTTCAAGCATGCTTCGGTAATGAAGCTCACGCCCGGAAGCAGATTCTGTACCGTGATGAGCGCGATCATGGCGAGGGCGAGAGTCCCTATGGAAAAGTAATGTCCTTTCATCTTGAAGGAGGGGAATCCTATGGCCGAAGCAAGAATAAGAGATGCCAGGGCTCCAGCGGGAAGCGCAAGGTAGTAGGAGACGCCGCCAAGCCAGAGATACCGGAATGTGAGCGCTCCAGCCCCGAAAAACGTGGCGTGACCGAGACTGATCTGACCGCAGTAACCACCCAATATGTTCCAGCTGTGCGAGAGTGTCGCGTAGAGGCAGACAAGGATAAGAAGATTGAGCAGATACTCGCTCCTGACCAGGAGCGGTGCGATAATCATCAAAAGCAAAAAGCCCGCAATACCGAGCTTACTCTTCAAGCTTTTCGCCCCCCTAACCCTTGCGGTCTGAACATGAGAACAAGCACGAACAGAAGCAGGCCTACGACCTCTCTGTAAGCGACGCCCACAAAGAAAACACTTGCAGCCTCCACGACACCGAGCAGGAGCCCGCCAAAGAGCACTCCCCTCAGACTCCCCACACCGGCAAGTATCAGCACGATCAGCGCCTTGTTCGTCAGGTCGAAGGATACGATAGGGTTAAACGTCTGCAAAGCGATCACAACCCCCGGGAATCCCGCCAGGGCCACACCGATCGCGAACGATGCCAGGCAGACCCTCCTCGTGTTTATCCCCATCCACGATGCCGCCTCGTAATCCTGCGATACACCCCTGATCGCCTTGCCGAAGTACGTCCGCGTTAAAAACAGGTGGACTCCGAGTACTACGATTATCGCAAGAAGCACTGTGGCAAGCCCGATGTAGGGTAGGCGCACACCGAGAAGGTCGATTACCTTCCCTGTATAACTTGTGGCCACAGCCCGCTCATCCGCAGTCCAGAGCATGGTTGCTCCGTTAGAGCAGATAAGCAGGATGCCAAAGGAGATGAGCAGCGAGTTTTTGAGTTTCTCCGTTTCAGGCAGCGCGAGCAGCCGCTGAAACAGGCCCAGAAACAAGACCCATCCGATAACAAAAAAGACCGGGACAACAAGAATGAGCGAGAGGAAAGGATCGAAACGAAGATAGTAACAGGTCCAGAGCACGGTATACGACGCGAGCATGATGAGGGCGCCGTGGGCCACGTTCAAATAGTTCATCACACCGAAGACGAGTGAGAGCCCCAGGGCGACAAGGCCATACAATGCACCACTGAAGACACCGTAGCTCAGAATCTGTAATAGAGCTGCCATTATTATCCTACCGCCAGATAGGCGCTCTTAATCGCTTCACTGGCGAGAAGTTCCTTTCCTGAACCTTCCATGGTTATGCGGCCGTTTTCTATCACGTAGCCCCTGTCCCCGACCTCAAGGGCTAACCGTACATTCTGTTCCACCACCAGGATGGTCACGTTTCTCGATTTATTTATCTCCTTGAGCGTATTGTAAATATTCTTCACTATGATGGGGGCAAGTCCCAGGGAAAGCTCATCCACGAGAAGCAGTTTAGGATCGGACATCAGCCCTCGCGCTATCGCCAGCATCTGCTGCTCTCCGCCGCTCAGGGTGCCGGCAAGCTGATGTGTTCGTTGCTTGAGCACGGGGAACATCTGAAAGACCCACTCGAGATGCTCCGCTTTCACTCTTCGCGCTCTGCCGATATAGCCGCCGAGCTCCAGATTCTCGAGAATGGTCATGTCCCGGAAGAGCCTTCTTCCCTCAGGCACCAAAGATACGCCGAGTTCAACTACCTTGTGGGGTTCCACGGTATCGGACCTGATTCCCTCAACGGTTATAGTTCCTTTTCGGGGCTTCTGTACGCCGGAGAGAGTCCGCAGCACCGTGGACTTACCTGCCCCGTTAGAGCCGACGAGGGCGACCATCTCACCTTTTCGGACGTTGAATGAGACACCCCAGAGCGCCTGGATGTCTCCGTAGGTCACGTCCACGTCCTTTACTTCAAGCATGGAAGTCTTCCCCCAGGTAAGCCTCTATGACTTTCTGATCGCTGACTGCTCCCTGTGGCGAACCTTCGAATATCTTCTGGCCCGAGCTGAGTACCATGACCCTGTTCGAGACGCCGAGGATGACCCTTATCACATGTTCGACGATCATCATCGTGATACCGAGTCCCCTGATCCCCGATACCAGAGCGAGGGCTTCTTCCACCTCTGCGTGATTCAGTCCGGCAAAAACCTCGTCGAGGAGCAGGAGCTTCGGCCTCGTTGCCAGTGCACGTGCTATCTCAAGCCTTTTTCGATCGATGAGGTTTAAATGTTGTGCGACGATGTGCTGTTTCTTGTTGATTCCGGTGAAGCCGAGTATCTCTTCAGCCTCCTTTCGCGCCTGCCTCATGCTGCGCGCAGGCTCTCGTCCGTAGGCTCTTCCCGCCGTAACGTTTTCCAGCGCGCTCATACGGAGAAAGGGTTTGACCAGCTGAAAGGTCCGCGTTATACCCGATTTGCATATGGTTGATGGTCTTCTGTTCGCGACATTGGCACCGCAGAATTCCACCGTACCTTCGTCGGCGCTCAAGAAGCCGGTGATCAGATTAAACAGGGTGGTCTTTCCTGAACCGTTTGGACCTATGACGCCGAGAATCTCTCCTTCGTTGACCGAGAAGGAGAGGTTCTGAATGACGACGAGGCCGCCAAAGGACTTCGACAGTTCTTGAACGTTCAAAAAACCCATGAGCATGTCCGATCGTTTTGAACGTAAACCGCGGGCATCTGACCCAGCATGCTTTGTGCAATATCCGCTTCAAAATCACCCGCCGCGCTTCGCGGACGAGTGTTGCTTAGTAAGACTCTGATTTGCTGCATCTTATACGGAGGGGGGCGCCCTGTCAACAGAAATCCTGGAAAGAATTCACAGGCCGTGCCACAGACATAGCTCTTCATCCGACGTAACCATTCCGGTGACACCTGTAGCGTCCTGAGCGGCGAGAAAGATCGCCGCTTTAACTATCATGTCGGGCGTATCCCACCGGGACCGGTCAGCATGAGGATTGAGAAACCTCATCCCTTCTGTTTCGACGGCGCCTCTCGGCTTCAGACAGTTGACCGCGATGTTGAATTTTCCCAGTTCCGTGGCGAGTCCGTAAGTCATGCGTTCCAGTGCAGCCTTGGAAACCCCGTACGCTATGCCTGAAGGCACCGATCCTCTGGATTGCGCCTGCACAGACGAGAGTAAGATGATACTCCCCCTCTTCTGATCCATCATCACCGGGAGGACAGCCTTTGTACAGATGAAGGTGCCCGTTAGATTGACGCGGAGAACAAGCTCCCAGCGCTTGAGCGGCAGATCCCATACGGGTGCGGGAAAGGCTATGCCTGCATTGTTTACGAGGATGTCTATCGAGCCGAATTCTTTCATGGTCGCCTGAACCATACTCTCCACCTGCTCTTCCCGGGTAACATCACATCTCACCGGGAGACAGGTACCTCCGAGAGCCCTTATCTCTTCCGCCGTCCTGTGGATGGTGCCTTCGAGTCCGTTGGGGTCTATCTTCTCCTCAGTGCGTGCAGCCACCACCACCGCGGCCCCTTCTCCGGCAAGGCCCAAGGCCATGGCCTTACCAAGACCCCTGCTGGCCCCCGTCACTATCGCCACCCGTCCTTTCAGCCTCATGCCTCACCCCGTATACCGGTATTAATACCACAGAATTGAAGCGGAAAAGGAGGTTTTTCTGGACAAGCATTGTACGCGCCATTTATACTCTGCTCCGCAACATTCGCGGCAGGGCACAAGCTCCGCGATATTGAGGTACACATGTCTCTGTATGGAACTTCCCGGGAAAAGGGCGTCTATTACGGCTGGTACATTGTAGGTGCCTCATTTCTCATCCTCTTTCTAAACTCCGGCGTAGTCTTTTCTTTCGGCGTTGTATTTAAGCCGATCGCAGCAGAGTTTGGCTGGGGTCGGGGACCGGTCTCCCTCGCCTTCTTTATCAACATGATAGTCTTCGCGCTCTCAACCTCTGCCGTAGGAAAACTCTATGATCACTACGGCCCGAAGTGGGTGATCCTTATCTGCAGCTCGTTCGTCACCATAGGATTGTTCCTGACATCCCTGATGACTTCCCTGTGGCAGTTCTTCTTATTTTACGGCGTGCTGGTAGCGATCGGATTTGGCGGCACATCCATCCCCCTCATCGGGGCCATGACCAGCAAGTGGTTTGTCGAGCGGCGAGGGCTTGCCGTGAGCTTGGCCATTGCGGGTTTTTCCATGGGGCAGTTTGTACTCGTGCCTGCGTTTTCGTTTCTGGCTTTACGTTACGGATGGCGGCTTTCGTACGTGGTCATGGGCCTTATCACGCTGGTAGTAAACATACCCCTGGCGTTACTGATCATCAAACAGGGCAAACCTCAGGCATTTGGCATAACACCACCTGGTCTGGAGCACGACAAAGTCCTGCAAGAAACGGATAAAGGTGAAAACCAATCAGCACCCTTTACTCCGGTCAAAGATATGAACCTTTCGCAGGCCTTACGAACACGCTCCTACTGGCTTTTCATGATTGTAATGTTTATCTGTGGCAGCCACGATTTCTTCATCACGACCCACCTGATACCTTTTGCCACTGATCACGGCGTCTCTCCTGCCACTGCAAGCAACATGCTGGCGTGGTTCGGGTTGATGGGTCTGGCAGGCATACTGATCGCCGGCCCCGTGGCGGATCTGATAGGTGTGAAAATACCCATCATCCTTACCTTTGCGTTGCGCGTTGCTATCTTCCTGCTGATATTGAGACGGACGGATGTGACGTCCATCTACACCTTCGCTCTGGCCGCGGGGTTCACGGTCCTTATCACCGCGCCTCTTAATCCTCTCCTCATGGTAAGGCTATTCGGGTTGTCGCACGTTGGTCTTCTGGCCGGCGTCATCACGACCGTTCACCATCTGGGCGGCGGTTTCTGGGCCTTCGCGGGAGGGATGATTTTCGATTACACCGGCGGTTACACGTCTGTCTTTGTGCTCTCAGTCGCTACATCCGCGCTGGCTGTGCTCTGCATGGCGCTTATAAAAGAAAAAAGACACAGTACAGAGTGAGCTGGTTCCGTAAGAGTCTCATCTGGATGCCGCACAATGTCAGGGTTCCCTGATAATCCGTCTCGCCTTTCCTTCGAACCGCGGGAGGCTCCCCACTACAACCACTTCCACATCAGGGGTTATTTTGATGTTGTAGGCGATGTTGTCGAGTAATGTCTTTACGGCTCTCTGGAGTCGGTCGCCAGGGATATCCGCCGTAGCCGGTTCGACCCTTATCCTCAATCTTTTTCCTGATCCTTGGCGCGGGACGACCAGCTGGTATTCGTTCGCAAATTCAGGCACCTGTCTTATGAAGTTTTCTATGGCGGACGGAAAGATATTGACCCCACCGAAGTAGAACATATCGTCGGCCCTTCCAATAACGCCGCCAATCATTCTCAGGAACGTCCTTCCGCACTCACATCTGTCATAATTAAATCTCACCAGGTCTCCTGTCTTATACCGCAAGAGAGGCGCGGTCTCGCAACAAAGATTGGAGAGGACGAGCTCGCCCACTTCACCCGGCCCGACAGGCTTCCCTGTCTCCTTGTCGAGCGATTCGGGCAGGAACATCGCTTCGTTCAAGTGTGTCCCGTTCTGCGCGATGCACTCGAATCCGAAATTTGTGATCTCCGTGCTTCCTATATCATCGTAATTCTTCGCGCCCCAGAGCCTCTCAACGAGGCTCTTTGTGGCCGGGACCTGTGCTCCCGGCTCACCTGCTGTCACAACAATCCTCACCTTGGAATTGGGCAGATCGATGCCCATTTTCTGGGCCAGTTCTCCTAGATAAAGGATGTAGGTGGGTGTGCCGCAGACCACGGTCGCGCCCCAATCGATGATGCTCTTCAGCCTCGTTTCGGACGTCTGCCCCCCGCCGGGGACGATGGTCACGCTGTGCTGCTCGAACGTAGCCTGAAGTCCCCACCAGGCCACAAAAAGACCGTAGACAAAAGGGAAAAAGGCAACGTCCTTGCTCTCGACGCCGTAACCGTAAACATAATAGCTGAACTGTTCGAAGCAGTTCTTGAACCAGTCTTTCTTGCTGAAAGGGACCTTCAGCGGGGTCCCGGTAGTTCCTGATGTCTGAAAGACGCGACAGGCCGCCTCGGGCGGCAAGCAGGGAAAGTCACCGAAGATGGGATGCTCTTGCTGCGATTGGAGCAATTCAGCCTTTGTCGTGAATGGGACCTTACGAACATCCTCGATGCTCTTGATGTCATTCGGCGTTACGCCTGCTTCACTGAATTTTCTCCGGTAGAAAGGACTCTTCTCGATAACATATTTCATCCGCTTTTTAAAAAGCTTCAGTTCTCTTTTTTCAAAGTCCTCCCTGGTCATTGTCTCAAGGTCAGGTCTCCACATCTTCACCATAAAACCTCCCTATCATCACCTGAGGCGTCTATCACCTTTCTTTATTCTTTATCTGCTCCAGTCTTTCAAGAATTCTGTGAGGGTAAAATGGTGTCTGGTCCAGGCGGACACCGGTCGCATTGTAAAGGGCATTGGCGGTTGCGGCGATGGTGCCCGCCACATAACCTTCTCCTACTTCCTTCGTGTCGTAGTGAGTGCCCTTCTTGTATTCTTCTGTAATCACATCAATGTAGTCGGTCTCAACCATGTCAAGCGCACAGGGGATCCGGTACTCCAGGAACGAAGGGTTGATCACCGCTCCCTCGTCTGACAGTACCTCCTCATAGAGTGCATGGCCTTGACCCATGGACACCTGGCCATCTATCTGCCCCTCAACGAGCATTGGATTAAACGGGAAGCCACAGTCATGCGCGGTGGTCACCTTGATGATTTTCATGGCCCCTGTCTCCGTGTCTACCTCGACCTCCGCTACCTGGGCATAGGATGAGTAGTTCTCCGACCACCTACCCTTTGTCGTCGCAAGACTGGGGTGTGTCGGCTCGTCTTTCATGGTTCTGAAGTGTCCTTCACCTATAATCGAGTCTCCCCTCTTTTTCGCGATGCTGGCTGCAATCGCCTCCTTATAGGAGATTTTCCTGTCGGGTGCTCGCCTCACAAGAATCTCTTTGTTCCGCGCCACAAGCTCGCTTGGGTCCGTATCGAGCTCCTCCGCGGCCACCTGCAAGAGCTTCTTCATCGCATTTTCCGCTGCCTTTTTGGCCGCGTTTCCTGTGACCCACGTCAGACCGCTGATCCACGAACCGATGTCGATGCAGGTCGTCTCCGTATCCGCAGCATAGACCTGAATATCTTCCACAGGGACTGACATTTCCTCGGCCACGATCTGACTCAGCACTGTCTCCGCCCCCTGCCCCATGTCCACTGCTCCCGTGATCAGCAGCACGCTCCCGTCATCGGTCAATTTTACGATGACAGAGGAGCTATTCGGATAGACCAGAGAACCCCCGAAATAGGCACAGGTACCGATGCCGATGCCTCGCTTTATCGTTGAAACGCTCGACCTCTCTTCCTCTGCCTTTTTGTATTTCTCTACGAAATTTGTCCGCCGGGCCACTTCTTCGATACAGCGTGCGAGACCGAAGTTCTTCACGCTATCTTCGTTGGGAAGTATCTCTCCCGGTCGCCGTGCGTTCCTGAGTCTCATCTCTGCAGGGTCCAGATTCAGCTCATTGGCGATCATGTCGAACTGCGATTCGACGGCAAACCTCATGGCAGGAGCACCGTGGCCCCTCTGCGGGCATCTGACAAGGTTGTTCGTATAGACAGAGTATCCCTCGTACTTGAGGTTCGGTATTCTGTAGGGAACCATCAGAAATCCCCATGCGAGGAAAATCACGACGACACCACTACCCCTGTACGCGCCGCTGTCGTTGATCGCCCGTACCTGCTGGGCAAGGATCGTCCCGTCTCTCGCTACTCCCGTCTTCAACTCCAGAATCAGGGGCTGGGCGTGACGGGCACCTTTGAAGACCTCTTCCCTGCTGTAAACGATTCTCACCGGGCTATGAGACTTTATCGAGAGCAGCGAGGCGATATACTCGTGACTGAAGAGATCGACCTTGCCGCCGAACGCCCCACCTACGTACGTCTTGTGGACTCGGACATTCCCGAAAGGAAGGCCCAGGCTGTTGGCTAATTTGGCCCGCTTCAAAAATGTTCCCATGCTCGAGACCCAGACGTCGAGTTTTCCTGAATAGTCGTAACTGGCGACGATCGCCTGCGGTTCCATATAGGCGTGGGTGCGTAGATGCGTGACAAATCGATCTTCCCTCACGAGATAGGCCTCGTTAAACGCCTTGTCCACATCACCCCACCCTGTCCGTGTCAATCCACCTATATTCTTGTAAGGCTCCTGCACCTTCGGATGAGACGGGTGAATTTCCGGCGCATCGAGCTTCATCGCCTCTTCCGGCGTGAAGACCGCCGGCAGTAATTCGTACTCTACTTTTATGAGAGAAAGCGCCTCTTCGGCTGTTGCCTCGTCAATAGCTGCCACTCCGGCAATCTCCTCGCCAACATGACAGACCTTATCCACTGCAATCGGATACTGATCCGCAGGGTATCGGGGGGTGTCAACAAAGCCGTGCCTGATCTTGAGTGAATCTTTGGCGGTAACAACGGCCTTTACGCCGCGGAGCCTTTCTGCGCTTGTCGTATCTATAGAAAGAATACGCGCGTGAGGATGCGGACTTCTTAACACCTTCCCATGCAACATCCCGGGAAGGGACACATCGACCGTATATTCGGCACGCCCTGTCACCTTTGTCGGCCCGTCTTTTCGCGTTACCGATTTTCCGACATACGATAGCTCTTCCATATTAATGACCCCCTTCCTTCCCCGCGCTGACGGAACCGATTGCCTTCACGATCTTGTTGTATCCCGTGCACCGGCAGAAATTGCCGGAGAGTGCAATTTGAATCTCATCATCTGTCGGGTTCGGTTTTTCATCGAGCAACGCCTTTGCAGTCAAGACCATACCGGGAGTACAGTAACCGCATTGAATTGCACCGTTATCAAGGAATGCCTGCTGGATGGGATGAAGTCTTTCGCCGCTCGAAAGCCCCTCAATTGTCGTTATCGCCTTTCCTTGTACCTCAACAGCAAGGAGCAGACAGGAACGAACCGGCTTGCCATCGAGCAGGACCGTGCACGTTCCGCAGACGCCGTCATCGCATGCCTCTTTGGCGCCCTTCAAAGAAAGGTCATCCCGCAATACTTCAAGGAGTGTCCTGTTCGGGTACGTGGCGATCTCGTACTCGACATCATTTACGATAAGCGTAATGAGACGCTTTGATTTCTTTTTCATGGCTTCTCCTTTACAGGCGCTCGAGGGCGGCTTTCATCGCTCTCTTCGCAAAGACGGCGAGCATCTTTCTGCGATACCACGCCGGCGCGACATTGTTATTCACTACCGGAAGATTCTTTGGAATCGATTCGCCGACACTCTCAAGGTCAACGTCTGCCGGCTTCTTCCCGACGATAAGCTCATTAAGAGGCACGACCACGGGGGCGGGACCTGCCGCTGAGAGCACGAGCCGCGCAGAGTCGATAATCCCCCTGCCAGCGGAAACAAAGGCAGCGGCACCGGCCAGCGGATAATCCATTGCAGAGCGCAGTCTCAATTTCTGGTAGCTGGAACCCGTCCTTTTTCCGGGGATGGGCACGATTATCTCTGTTGCGATTTCTCCCGCCGCCTTCCGTACCGGCTCATGTCCTTGCCCTGTGAAAAGCGCCTGAAGGGGATACTCGCGAGGTTTACCCCGTTTCTTTTCAGTCCTGATCTTTGCTTCGTGCACGATGAGCGCAGGTGCCAGGTCTCCCTGGTAGACGCTGAAACACTTCTTGCTTCCGGGCACGGCCAGGCACGTCTTGCCTCCGGCCTTGAGGCAGGCCTGGCGTTCCAGACGCCATGTGTTCGATTGATTGTAAAAGAGGCAGCGGGAATTCTGGAAGAGATTTCCGCCGATTGTCGCGACGTTGCGGATGGGCGGTGCAGCTACGGCGAGCGCTGCTTCGTGAAGCGCCGGAAAATGTTTTTTAATCAGGCCTGATGCGGCAATCGCGGCAAGAGTGGTCATCGTTCCGATATGAAGGTTTTGCCCTTGCCGCTTGATCCCCTTCAACTCAGGCACGTTCTTCAGCCCCAGGAGATACGGCGACGTAATAAGACCAAGCTTCATTAACGGTATGATATCGGTCCCTCCTGCCAAGAGCCGCACCCGCTTTCCGTACCTCTCCAAGATCGTGAACATCTCTTGCAGGGTATCAGGCTCGAAGAAATCAAAATATGGTAATCGCATAGCGCGCCCCCTGTATCAGGTTTGGAAACTTTTTCTCTCGTACCCAAAATTCATATGGCCCGAAAAGCTTCTCCGAGCCCATAGCGCTCGGAACTCGTCCTATTTTGCAGTCTATCCTTGACCGTTCTAGCACATTTTGTTTGCCGTAATCAATCTCTTTCCTATATCCGGAACCGAGCAACTGTTGTCGGTACGAGCACCTGTGCCGGCGCTTCAGGACAAAGGGCCAAGCTTTGTGGCTCTGCCGCTGTTGAATATCCTTTCTCAACTCTTTCGGAGGTGAACGTGTTCAAGGCAAAATCGCGTATAGCTTGTAATCGCGTGCGGTTCGTGTCGGGGAAGATTTGACCTCTTAGGCTGTGAGTATTCCTTGTGCCGCCATCGATCGGAGTGCACTTCTTAATCGGCGGCGTTCTCGATCCGTCAGTGCCGGCAGAAGATCGCCCACCCGCGTGCTTCCATCAGCATAGCGCAGCATGGTTGCAGCCAGGGCACCGAGAGACAACACACGTCCTTGCCGCAAAGCATAAGCGAAACAGCAGGTCTTCTTCTTTGGGTTACCCCTCTTTCGTAATGAATCTAGATCCCAGCCGAATACCTTCCATGCGACACCATCCGCCAGAGTCAATGGTTCAGTCGGAGCATGGGGAAAAGCAGTTCTCTGGATGTAGGTGGGTCGCCCGCTTGCCAGGTATATGAGGGCATGGGCATTGATTCCGCAGCGTAGTTGCGGCGCGAGCGAATTGGTGAGCTTCACCAGCCGTGAGATCATCCTTCCCTGCCAGGTTTTCCCAACACAGGGCCGGTATTCGAACTTGACAGGGAGATCGCTGTCTTTGGCTTTTGGAATCAATCGTATTCCGTAGGCCTGTGGTTGTCGCCAGACGGCAGACCCTTTCTGGAGCTCAAATATACCGCAGGATAGGGTTGTTTTCGGTCCAGTCGCCTCATGGAGAAAGGAGATTGTCGCGGCTGCCTGCGTTCGCGTCTCCCCAGGGAATCCGAGAAAGCACTGAAGATTCACGCCGACACCAGCCTCTTTACATGCTTTGATCACGTTCTTTGCGTGTCGCAGAGACCCCCCTTTGCGCATTTTTCGGAGCACCTCGACAGAGCCCGACTCGAGCCCAAAGATCAGATTGCGAGCACCGGCATTCGCTAATCGATTCACCCTGTCCGAGGGTAAAACTGCATCCCATCGTAATTCTGCCTGCCACAATGCGCCTCGAGGAGGCACGCCAAGACCGGCAGATAAGTCCTGCACGAAACGACGAGGCAAAGCATCATCACCGAAGGTGAAGAGCCTTGCCTCGTGGCGCTTCATGAGTGTCGTGAGATCATCGATTACCCGCTCTGTTGGCCTCGCGCGGAATCCACCCCGAAAGGCTGGAGAAACAGCGCAGAAGGCACAGCGCCCCCAGTAACATCCGCGCGAAGCGGAGAGGGTGAGAACCGGCTCAGGAGAGAAATAACGTTCAAGCGGAAGGCCGCTGTAGTCCGGGCAGGGGAGATTTTCAATGGTTTTGCCTGGTGGAATTCGATACCACGTCGATTTCCGCTGAGATCGCCCAGGGGACAGAACGACATTCGGAATTCCAACCAAACTTTTATCTTGGGTATACCGATTGAGGATTTCGCGAAGAGGCGCTTCTCCTTCTCCCATAACGAAGGCATCCACATAGTGCCAAAGCTTGTTTTTGAGGGTGACATCTTCTCCCCAGAGACTGACGATCTGACCACCGAGGACTACCACTGTCTCTGGCAACACTTTCCTGCAATGAGCAGCAAGCGTAAACGCTGGAATGATCTGGTCGAGATAGGTCACGGAAATGCCGACAATCTGTGGCTTGAGTTGAGAAAGTCTTGGTGAAAAGATCTCCCGGCTAAAGGCAAGAAATGGGTTGCTCTCAGAGTTGAATATCTCGTGCGCGATTTCGTGACTGGAATCGAGACGGCATGCGGGCCAGTAGCGGCCCCATTCCAAACGGGAAGGATGGAACACAGCCGAGGCCAATGCAAGTGCGCCTTCGACGGCGTTCACAGCCAACGCGTAATCCTCCACGGAGAAGAATGCCTGAGAGCGCATCACCTCGATGGCCTTCTGAAGATGATCAATAGCAGGTCTCCCCCGCAAAACTCCATCCGCGAGCGCAAGGTATCGTGCCGACTGATCTGTATTGAGCGATGGCTGCCGGTCCAAACGCGCAATGGAACGGTTAGCTCGAATAAGCCAATCGCATTGTCGTTTTCGATCGAGCAGATACTCCCAGGCATCGAGATTTAAATCCCAGATCTCGATCCCGATGTTGCATTCCTGCACGGCCGCTGCAAGACTCGGCAACCCGGCACTCGGCTGAGTTGGATCGGCGAAAGGCGGACACAGTAGAAGGAGGGTCACGACGTCGTGGTCATTTGATAGAGACAATGAGGATTTCCGTGCGGATATCCCGTGAGAGCAACGGACATAAACGTACATCCGCCCCGACACGCCTCGCCGTAATCACATCCTTTGCACTTGCCTCGCAGTTGTGACGGTTCGAAGGACCTGGTATATGCAAACGCTCCTGGTCTTTCCCATATCTCCCTAAGTGGTCGCTCAAGGACGTTGCCTTCGATAAATTGTTCGGATTGCAGAGAAAGACATCCTTTGACGTTACCGTTTGCCTCGATGCCAATCGTGAGAAATCCTGCCGAACAACCGCACCAGAAGGAGAGCGGGTGATCGGCGTCCTTACGCCGCAGCAAAGGCTCCAATTCCGTGTAGTAGCCCACGTTGTCGCCCACGGCAATGTACATTCGACTTTTTTCTTTGATCGCTGATAACCACTGAGCGAAAGGATGCAGCTCTGAGGCATCGAGAACGAGATCTCTTCGCTCGCTCATCCGCCCCATGGGCGCCGAGAGCTGAACGAGCCAAGTTCGTACACCAAGGTTTTCCAACTCGACGTTCAGGGCATCCAGTTCTCCTCGATTCATCCGGTTCACATGGGTGATAGCGTGGATACGGAGTCCTGCATCGGCAGCCAGGCGGAGAGCGCGCACCGCGGCATCGAAACTTCCCGGTCTTGCACGGATAAAATCATGCGTAGCGCGAAGCCCATCCATGGAAACCGCTAAGATGGATACGCCATTCTCGACCAGGGTTTCCACGACGGACTCTGTGATGAGAAGACCGTTGCTGATCATTCCCACAGCCACGTTGAGACTATTGAGCCGCTTTGCGATCTGTGGCCAATCGGAACGAAGGAGGGGCTCACCACCGGAAAGGGCTACGTATTCGCATCCGAGATCGGCAAGCTCTTCGATTAAATGTAGCGCACGTTCGGTCGTGAGTTCATTGCCGCGACTTTCCGTCGGGCCGAGGTCTGATGCACAGTGGATGCAACGCAGGTTACAGCGCGACGTGATTTCCCACACGCACGTTCGCGGATGGACTCCAACTGCTTCAAAAAGTGCGCGCAACAATCCGCTCCGGTAACGTCAGCCGGCTCGATGTTCTATGCCACACCAACGCCACCGCCACCACCACCGGTGCCGTAGGCTACCTCGCCGCCGAGCGCCTTCACCAGACGATCACGAAGAGATTTTTCTTCGACGTGGTTCTTCAGTTCTTTGGCAATGGCCGCCTTGATATCGTCACACTTATAAATGACGGCGCGCTGACCTTTGGCCTTGGGCTTGGAAATCTTCGATCCCTTGGAAGCCATAATTCCTCCTTGGCTATCGATTTAACTTCTATCAGAACTTAGGGACTGTTGAATGGATTGTCAAGCGTAACCTGCTGATTGTCAGCTAAGAATCAAAACCGCACTCAGTCATTACCTTTTTGCGGGCGAGCCGGCGACATCATCTCGGTTGTTAGTATAATGGTACTAATCCGTTACTCCGCTCAAAAATAGCCCTTTGGTCAATTGTTTTCATTCGCCCGGCTTGCTAATATTACGAGTATCATGGTAGAAGAAAGAACAAAGCAGAGCAATGCGAGGTGCACATGACTTTTGTTGAAATGTGCCGTATATTTCAGGTAGGTATGCGGAGATTCATAAAGGGGGCCATCCCCATCGTACTGGTCGGCTTCGTGCTGATCTTTTCTCTGTTTGCGGGGGCAATAATTTCGTCTATCTTTGTTCACGCAGTGGAGTTTTGAGAGAAGGGCTTCCGGCTCGGGTGGTGATATGGCGCACATTAAGCGGGTCGATGAACTTTTGAACGTTAAGAATCTGACTCGACAGGAGCTGGAGCTTCACAAGGAATTGATTGAGGAGTGCAGAGACCGTGAGGCGATGATTGAAGAATATTCGGCTCGAACCCAGGGCTCTCTGCAACAACTGGCTCAAGCCTGTGAGACCGCAACAGAGAGGGCGAAAGTACTTGCCGCATCCATTGAGAAGGTCCTTGACGAGATGGAGAGCCTCTGCCTGAAGATGCTCCCCGACGATCAGTTTTACCACGAGTAATGAAAACAGATTAAGGTCTAGCCAACAACTCCTTTACCTGTCCTTTTCTCAACCTTGACCTGCCTTATCTTTTTCGTGCTCTACCCTGTTCTTGGCCTCAACCTTAACCTGGATTCTCTTTTTCCTGCTTCACTCTGCTCTTAACCTTCACCTGCTTTATCTATTACCTGTTCTTTATAGGATGGGTAGATAGGTATCCACTTCGTAGCGCGACACATGGACCCTGAATTTGTCCCACTCTATGCGCTTGTTTTCCATCAGCTTCTCAAACACGTGATCGCCCAACGTGTCTCTTATGAGCGGGCTCGACTCGGCCGCCTCAATGGCTTCATGGAGGCTTCCCGGTAGAGCTCCTATGTTCAACTCTTTCCTTCGTTCTGCCGACATCTCGTACACATCTTCTTCGATGGGAGCGGGAAGGGGGTACTTGTTCTTGATACCTTCCAGCCCGGCTCGAAGCATGACGGCAAAAGCAAGATACGGGTTACATGCCGGATCCGGACTCCTGTATTCGGCCCTCGTTGCCTTTTCTTTGCCCGGCTTGTAGAGGGGCACCCTGACGAGCGTGGATCTATTGCGCCTAGCCCACGCTATGTAAACGGGCGCCTCATAGCCCGGCACGAGCCTCTTGTATGAATTGACCCACTGGCTGGTGATAAGGGTTATCTCGCGGGCGTGGCGGAGAAGCCCCGCAATGTATTGTTTTGCGATATCGGAAAGAAAGTATTCGTCACCGCCGTTAAAGAACGCATTGCTGCTTCCTTTGAAGAGAGACTGGTGCGTGTGCATCCCGCTCCCATTCACTCCGAAAATGGGCTTGGGCATAAACGTTGCGTACAGGCCATACTTCTTGGCCACTTCCTTGACCACAACACGGTAGGTCATCGTATTGTCGGCCATCGTGAGAGCGTCGGTATACCTGAGGTCGATCTCGTGCTGAGAAGGCGCCACCTCGTGGTGGCTATACTCAACCTTAATACCCATGGACTCCAGCCACAGGACAGTCTCTCTCCGCAGGTCAACGCTCACGTCCTCGGTTGTGAGGTCGAAGTAGCCCGCCATGTCGAGTATTTCGGGTTCCTTGTCTGATTTGAAATAGAAGTACTCCAGTTCCGGTCCCACATACAGGGTAAAACCCATATCCTGAGCCAACTTGAGATTTCGCTTCAGCACATATCTGGGATCGCCTTTGTAGGGCGTTCCATCGGGTTCATGGATGTCGCAGAACATGCGCGCAACCCCGCTCTCCTTTGGCCTCCAGGGGAGCACTACAAATGTGCTCGGATCAGGCATGGCAATCATGTCGCTTTCTTCTATCCTGGCAAAACCTTGAATCGAGGAACCGTCGAAGCCCATGCCTTCCGAAAAAGCACCTTCAAGCTCTTCAACGCCTATGGCGAAGCTCTTGGCAAAGCCCAGGATGTCGGTAAACCAGAGCTTGATGAACCTGATGTTGTTGTCGTATGCAAACTTTATAACTTCTTCCTTTGTCATGAGATGTTCCTCCTTCTTTTTTGTTATCAACTTTCGCCCACCAACGGTCAACTGTAGGCTGCGAGTGAAAATAGACAGGTTCCCTTTTCATTATAACGCTCGGATACACACGCGGCAAGCGAATATGGGAGAATAAATTGCCTTTTCAGAGATGAGTTATGAAGACTAGCCGGTCTTATGCCGACTTGTATTCAAGCGGAGACCGAGGCGGCAGCGAGGAGCCGACGCAGGCGTACCTAGGGGTACGTCGAGGAGAGCGACGCAGCGACAACGACGGTATACACTTGAAGACAGGCCGGCGTTATACCATCAGGTACTTCTTCTTCACTTCCTCGTTCGCCTCCAGCTCCGCAACCGTCCCTTCAAAGCGAATCCGGCCGTTATCAATCACGTAGACCCTGTTAACGAGTTTCAGGGCAGATTTGACGTTCTGTTCGGACAGAAGGATACTGATGCCTGTGTCCCGGAGTTTCAGTATCTGCTCCTCGAGGTCCCTCACGATAAGCGGCGCAAGTCCTTCAGTAGGCTCGTCAAGCAATAGCAGTTCCGGGCCGGTCACGAGGGCCCTCGCTATGGTGAGCATCTGTTGCTCACCGCCGCTCAGGTTACCAGCCCTTCGTGACTTCATCTCTCTCAATGCTGGAAAAAGATCGTATACGCGATCCCTCGTCCACTCGCTGCTCCGAATGAACGGTATCTCCAGGTTGTCGTCCACGGTCAAGTCCGCGAAAACTCTTCTGTCGTCCGGCACGTATGCAATCCCGTCGCGAACCAGCAGATAGGCCTTCTTGCCCGTTATGTCCTCGCCATTAAAAAAGATCGTTCCCTGCTTAGGTGGCGTGAGGCCCATGATGCTCCGCATGGTCGTGCTCTTTCCCGCGCCATTTCTGCCCAGAAGGCCCACGACCTCTCCCTTGGAGACCGCGAGGGAGACATCAAACAGGATGTGACTGATGCCGTAATAGGTGTGAATGGCGCTTACACTGAGCATACGTCGCTCCCGCCCAGGTACGCATCCTGTACTGCCTGGTTACACCGCACTTCGTCACATACCCCCTGGATGATAGTAGCGCCCCGCACCATGACCATGATCCGGTTGGCAATACCGAAAACAATCTCCATGTCATGTTCGCAGAAGAGGATCGTAAGGCCCATGCTGTTTCGCAGTGCTTTGATAAGGTCTATACAGCGGGCTGTTTCCTCGGGTGACATGCCTGCGGTCGGCTCATCCAGGATGAGAAGTTGAGGCTTGCCGCCCAGCGCTATGGCTATCTCCAGCACCTTCTGGTCCCCATGGGAAAGCGCACCGCACACACTGTCTTTCTTCTTTATCAGGCCCACGCTTTTGAGGATCGAAGCTGTTTCATCTGTGACGAGGCGCTTCGACGGCGTGAACAGGTTAAACGTTTTGCCCTGCTGAGAGAGAACTGCTATGCGGACGTTCTCGAAAACCGTGAGCCTTGAAAAAATATTGACCACCTGGAACGAACGCGTGATGCCCTTCTTGCACGTCCGGTGTGCCGGAAGCCCGGTGATGTCTTCGCCCTTGAAGATGACCTGGCCGCCGTCAGGGGAGAGTATGCCGGTGATGAGATTAAAGAGCGTGGTCTTTCCTGCGCCATTCGGTCCTATGACGGCCACTATCTCTCCGTCGGCCACTTCGAGATTGGCGCCGTTCACGGCCTTGAAACCACCGAATGACTTGTGTAGGTTTCTCACCTGCAGCATACCTTTGCTACTCCTCAGCACTTTCCGACGTTCGCCTTTTCCAAACCTCGAATACGTAACCGAGCAAGCCCTCGGGCAGGAAAAGAATCACGAGCACCAACAGTATTCCCAGGATCAATGTCCAGTAGTCGGTAAAACCACTGACAAAGGTACGCAGAGAGACGGTGACGGCGGCTCCAAGCATGGGACCGAGAAAGGTAAGCCAGCCTCCCAAAAGAGCCATGATAGTGATCTCAAGGGAGAGCGTCCAGAACATCATGTCGGGGAAGACCGAATTGTCCACGACCACAAAGAGCACGCCGGCGACACCGCCAAAAAAACCCGCGATCACGACCGCCGCCAACTGGTGACGTCTCACATTGACGCCCACGGCCTGGCTGCGCACAGCATTATCCCGGATTCCCTGTAATGTGCTCCCGAAGGGAGAGTTCAGTATGCGGTGCATCACCAGCAGAGAAAGACCTCCAACGATCAACGTGAAGTAGTAGGCACCCAGGGGAGAGCCGACTAATTCGGGCATGGGGATGCCGTGGATACCGTCATCTCCGCCCGTGAATCCGTACCACCGATAGACTATCGCCCATACCAGTGAGCCGAGTGAGATCTGCAGCATGCCGTAGTAAAGCTTGGAGAGGCGAACACAGATGAGACCGATCACAAAAGAAAGTGCGGCAGCGACTAAAGGCCCTACCACAAAGCCCAGCCACCCTGAATAGCCGAGTTTCGATATCATGATTGCAGCGCCATATGCCCCTGCCCCGTAGAAAACAGCGTGGTGAAACTGATAGATTCCACCGAAACCCAGGACAAAGTTGAGGCTCGTCGAAAGCAGGCCCGTCGTCACAATGAGAGCGATCAGGTACGTGTAGAAACGCGGAAGGCCCAATGGCGCAATGGCAAGGATCGCAAGAATGATCACCAACGCAACAATCGATTTCCTTGCACCCATTAAATTACCCTACGCCTCTTTTTACCAGGTTGATCTCAGCAGACCTGTCGGCCTGAAGCTGAGAACCACGATCACCGCTGCATATGGGAAGATAATACCGAACTGCGGCCAGATGAGGATGCCTAAAGACTGGCTCAGGCCGAAAATAAGCGCACCCAGTAAGGCACCCCAGATGTTGCCCAATCCGCCCATGATCACAATCAGGAAAGCCTCTATGATCAGCGTGTGGTCCATGCCGAGCGTGACGTTTACAATAGGAGCGACAAGGGCACCACCGAGCCCGGCAAGGTAACACCCTATGACAAACACTGTCGCAAATACCAGACTGACATTGATACCTACGGCGCCGACCATCTCGCGGTCCACCGCAGCAGCCCTGGAGATCTTGCCCATCTTGGTCTTGTTCACGATGAGCCAGAGCACAATCGCCACAAGGGGCCCCATGATCAGCAGAAAGAAGTTGTATATCGGAAAAGGCAGGCCAAATATGGGGATCGATCCCTGAAAAAAGCGGGGCATGGAAACCGTGCGGTATTCTGCGCCCCATACGAGTTTCACCAGGTCTCCGAAGATGAGGGCAAACGCAAAGGTGAGCAGGAAAAGCATGATATGCTCCCGCTCATACAGCCTGCAAAAGATGGCCCGCTCAGCGATGAAGCTCAGTGCGGCCACGATAATGGGCGCAAGGAGCACGGCCATCCAGTAACCGGTTATACCCCCGCCAAATACTTTCGAAACGGTGAACGCCATGAACGCCCCGATCATATAAAGGGAGCCGTGAGCAATGTTTGGAATTCTGAGCACACCGAGAATAAGGCTCAAACCGGAAGCCACGATGAAGAGGATGACCGTCCTGCTGAGGCCCACAAGCACCTGGCAGAGGACCCCCGGAGAACAGATGAAGCTGATGATATCCAATCTCGAACCTCCGCTTGAGTCGCGCTCCTACTTCCCGCGGGCCTTCAAGACCTGCTCGCACGTGGGCATATACTCTGACGCAGGGATCGTGACCAGGTCAGATGAGATAAGGAAATCCTTATACTCGGGGCTCTTTTTCGTGACACCCCAGAACATGGGGAGCGTCACCTGATGATCGCACTTGCGCATTTCGATCTTCCCGACCGGTGTGTCATCGAGCACCATTCCCTCTACCGCGTCGATGAATTTTTCTTTATTCATGCTGCCGGCTTTCTGAAAACCGCGCGCTATGAACTCGGCCGTAATATAGCCATACAGGGCCGTCATCTTGGGATATCTACCGTAGAGCTTCTTGAACTCAGCCGCAAAGGCCTTATTTGCAGGAGTGGCAGGATAGTAGAAGAGGTAGTTCGCCGTTCCATATACCCCTTCGGGAGCATCCATACCAAGGGCTTGTCCTATCGTTATCTCGTTGGCCGTGTGCTGGTAGAACGGTATCTTCTCTGCCAGGCCGGTCGCTTTCGCTGCCTTCTGGAAGTTGACCATACCTGAGCCGCCCGTTGCAACGATGATGAAATCAGGCTTAGCAGCAACAATGGCCGTTATGTATGGCGTGAAATCGGTCTCGCCCACTTTCCACCACGTCTGGCCGAGCAACTGGACCGAGGGTTTGAGGGCCTTCAGGTTATTCCAGACGCCGTCTCCAATGGCATGACCAAACTCATAATCATCGCCGGCGATCCAGTATTTTGTAAAAGGCATTTTGGCGAGGACAACCGCAGCCGCCTTTCCTGCCATCGCCGTGTTTTCATTGGTACTGAATACGTACCGATGGCCCATCTGGCCTGTGATCCTCTCGCTTTTTGCATTGCTCACGAAAAACGGGATCTTCTCTTTCTTCACAAAATCAGAGATGGCAAGAGCTGTCGCACTGTTGATCGTTCCTGCAAGGATGTCCACATTCTCTTTCATCACCAGCTCCTTGGCCATGGCTAACCCTACATCCGGTTTGAATTTTTCATCCCGCGTCGTATATTCGATCTTCCTTCCCAGCACACCGCCTTTCGCATTGATCTTGTCCCTGGCCATCTTGAAGCCGTCCACAACATCCTGGGAGTACGATGCCGGAGGTCCCGAGTAGGTATCAACAATGCCTACCTTGATGGTATTTGCGGCGTGGGAAGATGCAACTACGAGGACCAAACCCAAAAGACCAAATGAAAGAAGAAGCAGTAACCTTTTCATATGACCCCTCCTTTTACGTTTTCAGTCTCGTGCTTATCCTCACCGTACGGACCATTTCATTGTATGCACAATGAGAGATTTATTGTCAATCTATTTCCGGCTCTATTTCCGGATCTTCAGCACCTCGTCACAGGTAGGCATGTAATCTTTGCCCGGTATGGTTATGAGATCACCCGCAATCACGTAGTCGTACTGAGGCGATGCCTTTGTAACGCCGAAGAACATGGGGAGCGTCAATTGGTGGTCGCATGCCCGCATCTCCAGCTTGCCGACGGGACTATCCACGGTGAGGCCTTCCATAGCGGTGATGAACTTCTCCTTATCGACCTTCCCCGCCTTTTGATAGGCCTTTGCTACAAGTTGGGCCATCGCATAGCCGTAAAGGGCGCCCACCTTCGGCGGCCTGCTGAAAATCTTCTCGAATTCTGTTACAAATGCTTTATTCTCGGGAGTCTCCGGATAATAGTAGAGGTAGTTCACCGTACCGTACACGCCTTCCGGACCGTCCTTGCCCAGAGGCTTCAGGTTCGACAGCTCGATCGACGTATGGAGCACGATAGCCATCTCTTTGGTGAGATTCATCGCCTTTGTCAACTTCAGAAAGTTAAGGTTCCCTGTTCCTCCCGTGGCAACGATCAGGCAGTCCGGCTTCGCACGCACTATGGGAGTGACGTATGACCCAAGGTCGGCTTCTCCCACTTTCCACCACGTCTGGCCCAGCAATTGCGCATTGGGATTCATGGCCTTAACATAGCGCCAGCTCCCTTCACCCACGGCATGGCCATACTCGTAATCTTCTCCTGCCACCCAGAACTTTGTGTAACCTTTCTTGGCAAGCGCGAAGGCAGTGGCTTTGCCGATCATTCTCGTATTTTCAGAAACGGCGAAAACATACCGGTGGCCCTGTTCCCCGGTGATCTTTTCGCTCTTGGCAAAGGTGCAGATGAAGGGGATTTTCTCTTTCTTTGCAAAGTCTGATATGGCGAGCGTGGCACTGCTGTTGATCGTTCCTGCGAGGATGTCAACGTTCTCTCTCATCACGAGTTCCTTTGCCATGGACAGGCCCACGTCAGGCTTAAACTTCTCATCGCGCGTCGTGTATTCCACCGTTTTCCCGAGCACGCCCCCTTTCTTGTTGATCTTGTCCATTGCCATCTTGAAGCCGTCGATCACGTCAAACGTATAGACAGAAGGAGGCCCGCTATACGTGTCCACAAAACCAACTTTAATGGTGTTCCCGGCATACGAAGGTAACGCCACAAACAGAAGAACAAAGGACAGAAGGCCACATGCCATTCTTACCGCCGTTTTCATGAGCGCACTCCTCTCGTTAGACTTTGACAACTGGTGCAATTACAGACAGACTTAAACCAAAAAAAGGGGTTCTTGTCAATGCTTATTCTCGTTTTACTTGTTCCCGGCCAGCCTATGTCTTCGCGTCGTGGATACTGTGTTGACATGCCGAGGGACCTATGGCATCATTTGACACCAGAAACAGCTGCCGAGGCGATTCTTCAACCAAACAGATGACAGGCCTTCAATAGGCGTACCGGGCTTTACCAAACAGCTATTCTAGGAGGAGGCCATGACCGTCCGACTGCGAAGCAAGGCATTGAGTCCTGATTTACCCCAGTATTACATGCGCCGGGCCTTTTTCAAATCAATGGGTGCGACCGACGCTGACCTCGAAAAACCGCTCGTTGCAATTGCCAACACGTGGAATGAGATTCTTCCTGGCTCGTATCATCTCGACCGGATTGCTCAAGCGGTCAAACGCGGCATCAGTGAGGCCGGGGGCATGGCAACCATTTTCAACGTACTCGCTCCCTGCGACGGCCAGGGAAGCGGCAACGAGGGCTTCAAGTATGTCCTCCCCAGCCGCGACCTGATAGCGGCTTCCGTAGAAATGATGATAGAGCACGCGAGCTACGATGCAGCCGTGATGATCGGAACCTGCGACAAGATCGTCCCTGGGCTCATCATGGCCGCTGCCCGTTGTAACCTGCCGACCGTATTGTTCACCGGAGGCTATATGCCTGCAGGCCACTACAAAGGGGATAGGCTCGACTGTACTTCGATGGGGAAGTACTTCGTGATGTGCAGACAGGGCAAAATCACAAAGGAAGAATTGCGGGAGGTAGAAGGCCGTTGCTGTCCCGGCCCCGGGGCATGTTGTCTCATGGGAACGGCCAACAGCATGTGCATTGCCGCAGAAGCCTTCGGTCTTTCTCTGCCCGGAAATTCTGCGCTCTGCGCTACTGATCCTGCGCTTGAAAAATTGGCCGAGGAAGCCGGCCGCAAAGTAATGGAGCTTCTCTGGAAGGATGTCAAAGCGCGGGATGTCATGGCGCCGTCTGCCTTCCGGAACGCGGTGAAAGTCTGCTGCGCAACGAGCGGCTCCACCAACCTGACCCTCCATTTCCCAGCTATCGCGCATGAGCTGGATTATCCCTTTACCCTTGATGACTTCGAGGAGATCAGCCGGCAAACCCCCTCCATCATGGAAATCAAGCCTTCGGACCCCAGGTATCTCATGGAGGATTTCGAACGTGCGGGAGGATTGCAAGCGGTCATGAAATCGATGGAAGGCCTTCTCGACACAAACGTAATGACTGCGAGCGGCAAGACCCTGGCTGAGAATTTGAAAAACGCGACAATCAAAGATCAGGAGGTTATCAGTTCCCTCACCAATCCGAAGGGCAAGAACGGAGGCATTGCTATCCTTAAGGGCAATATGGGAGTGGCCGTCGTGAAACAGACGGCAGTACGGCCGGAGATGCAGCGCCACAGAGGGCCCGTAAGGGTTTTCATGCAGGAAGAGGACTGCGTCGATGCTCTGCTTGCGGGCAAAGTAAAACAGGGAGAGGTGCTCATCATACGATATGAAGGGCCGAAGGGCGGGCCGGGTATGAGGGAAATGGTGATGGCAACCTGGATGCTCTTGGAATTGGGTCTGGACAAGTCGGTTGCAATTGTGACGGATGGAAGATTTTCCGGGACGTCGGGCGGTCCCTGCGTGGGACACCTGGTGCCCGAAGCAGCCGTAGGCGGACCGATTGCGGCACTGCGCGACGGAGATGTGGTCGCGATAGACATCCCCTCGCGCACCCTCAACGTGGAATTGACCGAGGACGAGATCAGACAGAGGCTGGTATCATGGAAAGCGCCCGAGCCGAAAGTAACCAAGGGCTATCTTGCCCATTTTGCGAAGCACGCGGTGAGCGCGGACAAAGGAGCCTATCTCGATTGATTGCAAATAAAATATTGTCAAGAGTTTTATGAAAAACGACTTGACGATTCTACCACTCGTCCCGCCGAAGGCGGGACTAGAGGCACTGAGGTCACGGAGAAGTGCTTCACGGAGAAAAGATTTTACTCGTGTCCGGAACAGTGGAGATTCTGTTCCGGACGCACATCGACGCTCCGCGTGGGTGTGACGAGTACCGTGTACCCCCAGGGGTGCCTGTGCCCCGCAGGGGTGCAAGTGACCGGATATGGCCGTCTCCCCATATCCGGTCAGAGCCATATACTCCCCTCCGTGTACTCTGTGCCTCTAGCGAAGCGGGTGGTAAGTTAAAATGGTTGAAGGTTCTTTAGGTAACGATAAAATAACTGTGGGGGGTTTCCATGAAACGTAGACGGTGGATGACGGCAAAGGATGTGCTGCAGGTAAACGCCTTCAAGTGGCCGAACAAGATCGGCGCAAAGGACCTCAATAAAGCGTATACCTTCAAGCAGTGGGACGAGAGATCATGCCGGCTCGCCAACGCGCTTGCCGACCTCGGGATGAAGAAGGGCGACCGGTTCGCGGTTCTTGCCTACAATTGCGTGGAGTGGCTCGAGATCTATGCGGCTGCAGCCAAAGGCGGTTTTATCTGTGTGCCCATCATGTTCCGGCTGGCACAGCCTGAGATGGAATATATTGTCAACCACTGTGAAGCAAAGGTTTTCATCGCTCAGGACCAATGGATCAAAACGGTTGACGGATTCAAGAAGAACCTACCCACCGTTGAGCGCTATGTCTCCTTCGCAGTCGGCAACGATCACTTCGACGGGTATCTCGCGTATGAGGACCTCATGGCTGCAGCGAGCCCGAAAGAGCCTGCCACTCCCGTGACCGGCGATGATCCCTGGGTGATCATGTACACGGGCGGTACGACCGGGAAACCGAAAGGTGTAATCAGGTCGCACGAATCGGTCGCCGCGCATTACTTCATCAACATCATTGACCATGATTTCGAGTTCGATGATTGCACGCTCCTCGTGATGCCGTGCTGTCACGTCAATTCTCTCTTCTACTCGTTCACCAATACCTGGGTGGGCGCCACAGCCATGGCCTATAACATGGTGAGCTTCGATCCTGAGCACTTGCTCAAAACATTTGCCGAGCATAAGATCACCTTCACTTCGCTCGTCCCGACGCATTACATAATGATACTCGCCCTTCCGGAGGAGGTAAAAAGCAAGTACGACGTGAGTAGCGTCAAAAAACTACTCTGCTCGTCTGCGCCGGCAAGAAGGGATACGAAGCTCGGCGTACTCAACTATTTCAAGAACTCACGCCTCTATGAGGCTTACGGGTCGACGGAGACAGGCCTTGTAACCATCCTCAAACCGCACGAACAGCTCACCAAGCTCGGGTCGATAGGCCTCGAGGCAACAGGAACGAACGCCGTCAAGCTGATCGATGAAAATGGTCAGGAGATCCACGAACCGAACAAAGTCGGTGAAATCTACGCATCAAGCCCTATGCTTTTCGACGGTTACTGGAAAGATCCGGAGCGGACAGAGGCAGCTTTCAGAGGGGATTATTTCTGCCCGGGTGACCTTGGCAAACGGGACGAGGATGGTTACTACTATCTCGTCGACCGGAAGGCCAACATGATCATTTCCGGTGGCGAGAATGTCTATCCGTCCGAAGTGGAGAATTGTGTAGGATCGAACCCCAAGGTCAAGGATGTCGCAGTCATTGGCGTACCGCACGAGAAGTGGGGTGAGATGGTGGCAGCCGTGGTGGTGCTCCACCAGGGCCAGACCGCGACCGAGGAGGAGATTTCAGGCTTCTGCAGAGGCAAGATCGCAGGTTACAAACTACCGCGGAAGGTCTATTTCATCAAGGACGAGGAGATGCCAAGATCAGGCCCGGGCAAGATCCTGCATCGCGTCCTACGTGAAAAGTACGGGATGTGGAAAGACCAAGTGTAACACCAATGTGCATCCACACTACTCTTCCTTTTCAAACGTGGGAGGCTTTATCAAGGACCTCTTCGGCCCATTGATTCAGCCTCTTCCCTGCGGTTTTTGCTGTGACAAGGGTCCTGGCATGAACCTCAGGAGAAACACGGAGCATCAGCTTACCGGACACTGCCTTTAGCGGCCTGCGACCTGTGGCCTTGCAATCTGCTATATAGTGGTCGATAGCGGCCTCAAAGTCGGCCCTGAGTTTTCTTACGCTTTCTCCATGGAACGTGATGCTATCCGCGATTCCTAAATCTTCCCGGTACAAATAGTATCCCTTTGATCAAATTCGATCCGGGCCGTACCGCCACCTTGATGAGAAGCAGTCTAAGGGACCGCTTTACTTCGGATTCGTTTTGGTGAACTTCAACCCCTCCAGACTGACCCCCGCCATAAGCCCTTGCTGGCCGAAGATGAACCCGACAATAGGCTCCTTCAGCTTAGTGGTATCTACGGAACCTCCTGCTCCCAAGGTAACCAGGGCAACGGTGCCGTCGAGGCCTATCTGCCAGCCTTTGCTTGCCCTGAACTTTTTGAGGGCTGCCTCATCCATGAAGCAGAGGATGAGGTTGAATTGCTCGACACCTATCTGGAGCCCGGCAGAACCCGCAGCCATGTTGTAGTAGCCGACGGTCTTATCGCCGACCCTTAAGGCTCCGTTCCCGTACTTTGCACCAAGGATAAGGCCCGCCTGTTCGACCCTCGCCATCACGAGCGTACCCTTCGAGGCCTTAAGGAATTCATCGGCGCCCTTTACGTTCGCGACGAAACGCTGAAGAGCTACGTTCACATTTGCGTTGATTTCTTTTTTTGTCGCGGCGCAGGCCCCATCTGGGATAAGCGCAAAAAAGAGCGAGGAGAGAAATGCGACGAACAATACGATACCAAAATATTTTCTCATGGACCCTTCCTCCTTAAACAATCTTTTTCTTCAATATAAGACGGGGATTATGCGAAAACAACGTCGGTTACAAAATTCTACAAAGGTTTCTTGATGAGACGTGATTCAGCATAACCAGTAGCGTTCGGGTATGGCGCATTGCGGCTTGTAATGGAGCAACCGCTGGACCGAGTCGCATTTTCACCCTTCCAGGGAGGAAGTCTGATCTGATTGTCCCTGAAAGTCAGTCCGGTTTTTGAACGCGTGCGTGCTTTTTTTGTATTACATTAGGCACTCAATAATTGCCGTAATTGGCACATATATGCACCATTTTGTGTGATCCACCCGCTGAGCAAAGCGCGGGGAGACAGCCCCACTATATTTTGCCGCTGTACGGGCCCGTAAGTGATGGGAGCACAGTAACGCAGCGACAACAAAGGTATACACTTGAAGGAGGATTGGTGTAGCAAGCCGGGACATGCCTTGACATTGTATGCAGTTCCTTGTTAGCATCCCGTAAGCTCCCCTGTGCGGGGGGCTAAGATCAGAGCGGAGAAGAGGAAAAAGAGCTATGAATGGGACCGAAGGACAGAACACAGGACAGGGCAACGGATTGGCAACAGCAGAAAGATACTACCGCGAATACGGTTTGAGGGCGAAGGAACTCCATAGACAGGGGAAAGGCGTAATGGGTTATCTGTCTGCTTTGGGTCCGGTGGAGATCATAACAGCAGCGGGGCTCGTGCCGCTGCGGCTCAAAGGAGATGTCAGCGAACCTATAACCAAGGCGGACGTCCACATGGAAACGATCGTCTGCCCCTTCGTGCGTAACGTGTTCGACGCAGTGCTGAAAGGCACCTACGGATATCTTGACGGCATAGTGATTCCCCATCTCTGCGACAGCACCAGTCGCACGTACGACACCTGGGCTTACAACGTGCCGCTACCATACTCATTCTTTCTCAACGTGCCCCATAGTTCGGACGCGCCTTCAATCGGTTTCTTCAAATCGGTGCTCGGCACCTTTATCAAGAGCCTGGAACAGCTTACCGGAAAGAATATCACTGATGAGGCCCTGGCCCAGTCGGTGAAAGCGCATAATAAAAACAGGCAAACGATGAGGCAGCTTTATTCTTTGCGGCAATCGAACCCGCCCCTGATCTCCGGCGTTGAGATGACACACGTGCTGGTCGCCGCCATGGGCCTGCCTGTGGACGAATCGACCCAATTGATTGCAAGTGTCATCGGTGAGGTGAAGGCCCGGGCGCCGAAAGCGAAAGGCTCCGACTCAGCAAGGATCATGATCCTTGGGGACCAGATCGACAATACGGCGATGGTTGAAATTGTTGAGAACGCAGGCGCGACGGTGGTGATGGACGATGTGTCGATCGGCGCCAAGGTCTACTGGCGCGATGCGGAGGAGACCAAGAATCCTCTCGACGGAATCGCGGAACGCTACCTGAGAAGAATCCCTTTACCGACCACTTTCGTGGGTGCCGGAAAAGATTACCAGGAAAGCCTTGAGGACCGGTTCGGTCACATCCGGGGTTACGTCAAAGATTTCAGTGTCAACGGGGCAATCCTCTTCATCTACAAATATTGTGATCCTTACGGATTCGAGGTACCTGCCTTGAAGAGCTACATTGAAGCACTCAAAGTCCCGGTCCTCTATGTGGAGGACGAGTATTCCACGTCGACCATTGGCAGGCTCAAGACCAGAATAGAAGCATTCCTGGAGATGATCGGGTAGCAAGTGCCAGTGATCAGTGAACAGTGGTCAGTGACACCAGTAACACCAACTTGAAAAGCGAAGGCCAGTGTCAGGAGGGGAAGTCGATGGCAGAAGAGAGAAAATCAAGAAAGACCGCAACCGAGGCTGCTGCAAAGGTTCCCAAGATAGTGCGGGCGAACCTGACGGAAAACCTGAAGGCCAAAGAAGAAGGCAAGCTCGTTGCGTACACCTTCATCGTGTGCCTCCTTGATGAGATCATGAGGTCTATGGATGTCGTGCCTGCGTGGGGCGAGAGCTATTCCGGCATTTGCGCTGCCAAGCGTGATTCGGGACGGTTCCTGGAGAAGGCAGAGGCGGAAGACTTTTCCCGGTCGCTTTGCACGTACGCGACCTGTAATCTGGGCTTTGACATTTGGCGTCAGGAACTGGGAGGCGCAATGCCTCCTGATGCACCATGGGGCGGTATTGCCAGACCCGACGTGATCCTGGCAAGCGGCCAGATGCTCTGCGACCCGCGATTCAAGTGGCCCCAGGCCACACAGCATTACCTGCAGGACGTGCCCATCCATGTAAGCGGGTACTACTGGCCTCCCTGGGACCCCAAGATAGACCAGAAGGAAGTGGAAGCTTACTACGTCAAGTATACAGTGGAAGAATTGCGTGATGTGGTTCGCTTCCTGGAAAAACATACGGGCCGGAAGATGGACTGGGACAGACTGGCGGAGCTCGTAGACCTCGTGGACAAGACGTGGGACATGTTCTACCGGACGTATGAGCTGCGCAGGGCAATGCCCACACCTATGGATACGGGCGACGCGATGAATACGATGGTGCCTCTGGCATTCATGCTGGGGACTCAGGAGGCGTACGACTTTTACAAGGACCTCTACGATGAGCTGTCACGGAAAATCGCGAATAAGGAAGGCGTCGTCGCTGACGAAAAGTACCGCCTGCTCTGGGGCGCGGGCTTGCCTTCCTGGTTTGCGCTGAGTGACTTTCTTTACTTCAACAGTAAGGGTGCTGTTTTCCCTGTGGAAAGAACGTATCGTGAAGCAGAATTGATCGAGCACCTCGACCTTCCCAAGACGAATGATCCTCTCGAACGCATCGCCTGGAGATGGACGCGGTATTATACAAACTGGTTCGATAGAGCAAGAAAGCGGCCCGGTTCCCTGCCCGAGGTCGAACGCCTCATCGAGTATATTGAAAATTACAATATTGACGGTGTTGTCTTCCACCAGGCGTTCTCGTGCCGTACGTGGCACGCGGGTATCATCCTGCAGGCTGAGATCCTGAAAAAGGTCTACAGGGATGTACCGGTGATGATCATGGAGGGCGATATCGTTGATATCAGCTCTTACAACGAAGCAGACGTCCACAACCGGATCGATGCTTTCATAGAAACGCTGGAAGCGGCGAAAAGCAAGCGCGCGTAGGGCCGTGTGCGGATTACGCGCGTTGCGGGTTGCGAGTTCCGCGTCGCGGGTTAGGCAAGATCGAATACGAAGAGGTGACATCGGCTGTCGATCCAATGGTAACTCGCAACTCGTAACCCGCAACTCGTAACGTGAATTGAGAATCAATGAACGGTTTTTATGCAGGGCTGGATATCGGCTCAACCATGACCAAAGTGGCAATCGTGGGTGAAAGCCTCGTCGCCTCGGTGATCGGGCCAACCGGACCCGAACACCGTCGATTGGCCCACAAGGTAATGGAAGAAGCGCTCACGAGGGCACGTTTATCTTTCGCTGACCTTGGCTACATCGTCGCCACCGGCTACGGCCGGATTAACGTCCCTTTCGCAGACAAGCAGGTCACGGAGATAACGTGTCATGCAAAAGGTTTGCACAGCCTCTTGCCTACAGCAAAAACGATAGTGGATATAGGCGGCCAGGACAGCAAAGGCATCAAACTGAGGAACGGGAAGGTTGCAAGCTTCGTCATGAACGATAAGTGTGCAGCCGGTACCGGCCGATTTCTCGAAGTCATAGCAGATGCTTTGGGCGTACCATTGGAAAAGCTGGGCGAACTTTCCCTTTCAGCCAGGACAGTGGCAACGATCAGCAACACCTGCACGGTCTTTGCCGAGCAGGAGGTCGTTTCCCAGCTGGCCTCGGGTGAACCCGTTGAAAATCTGATTGCGGGTATTCACGAGGCGATTGCCACGAGAATCTATGCCATGGTCAGTAAACTGAAAATAGAACCGGATGTGGCCATAACAGGCGGCGGAGCAAAGAACATCGGTCTCGTCAGGGCGCTGGAGCTAAGGTTCGGATACCCGGTCCTGGTGCCGCCTGAGCCCCTACTCACCGGCGCCATAGGTGCGGCGTTGGTCGGAAAAGAGATTTACGATAAGGCAGCTCAAAGCGGACAGCCTCTCGTGCGCGCAGGGAAGGGCTTGCAAGAGGCAACGTTTTTTGGGTAGAAAATAGAACCATGGGCCGTAGAAGAAATTCCAATATCCAAATCTCAATTTTCAAACAATATCAAATGTCCAAGGTTCAAAGCAAAAGGTGATGGTCGTTTCGCTGATTGAATATTACAGATTATTCGGGGATTGAAATTTGAGATTTGACCTCTTTCCACGACATACGGTTTGAGAGGATTTCTTGATGTGATTTACACACTTGGAGTGGATATAGGTTCTGCTTTTTCGAAGGCGGTTCTTTGCGCTGACGGAGAGATTAAGGCGTACGCGGTCGCTCCTTCCGGAGGCAATTACAGGGAAACGGCGAGAGCGATAGCAGAAGAGCCTTTGAAAAAGGCCGGCCTCTCCTTCAGCGAGCTTTCGTACGTGGTCGCGACCGGCTACGGAGCGGCAGCAGTCGATTTTTCGGATCAGACTGTAACGGACATATCCTGCCAGGCCAAAGGTATTCACCGCCTCTTCCCGAACGCACAGACTGCCATCGACATAGGCGGCCAGTTCAGCAAGGTAATCAAGATCGATGAGGATGGAAGGGTTACCAATTTCATGCTCAATGAGAAATGCGCTGCGGGAAGCGGCAAATTCCTTCAAGTCATTGCTCGTCTTCTTCACATAGAGATCGGCGATATCGGACTGCGCTCCCTCAAATCTCAAAAACCGGTGGAGTTCAACACGGGCTGCGCTGTTTTTGCCGAGGCTGAAGCTGTCTCTCGCATAGCCGAGGGGGCGCTCGTGGAGGACATTCTGGCGGGCGTTCACAAGGCAATGGCATCGAAGATCGTCAACCTGGTTGAACGAACCGGACACGCGGGTACTTGCGCGGTGACGGGCGGCGGTGCAAAGGACATAGGGCTGGTGAAGGCCATAGAGGCAGAACTCGGCGTCGACCTCTTCGTCCCGGAAGAGCCTCAGATCACTGCGGCATATGGCGCGGCCCTTCTTGCGGCAGAAAAGGCTCCGCACCAAGACATGAATCGAACATAAAACGGACATAAAATATTGACAGTGTAGCAAGCCTAGTGTAGAGTCACACAAAGGCTGGCTCCACCAAAAACCGCAATAGCACTCAGCAAGGAGAAGCATATGCCCTTTAACTCTCTCAGAGCATTCCTCGAAACGTGCGAAGTTGAGGGACAGCTCGTCCGTATCAAGGAGAAGGTCAAGCCTGAGCCGGACATCCGCGCCGCCGCGTGCGCGGCAGCAAAGATGGCCGCAGGTCCCGTTCTGCTGTTTGAGAAGATAGAAGGATACTCGGACAAACAAGTGGCCATGAATATCCACGGCTCATTCCAGAACCACGCCCTCATGCTCGATCTACCTAAAGAAACGAGCGTCAAGGCGCAGTTCCAGGAGCTTGTTGAGCGCTGGGATCGTTACCCCATACCACCCAAGCGGGTGAACGACGCGCCCTTCAAGGAAGTCATCATCGACAGGAATCCAAGTCTTTACAGGGAACTTCCCTTGTTCCGCGTGAACCCTATGGACGGCGGCTTTTATCTTTCGAAGGCCTGCGTGGTCTCCCGCGACCCGGAAACGGGCGAGGATCAGAACCTAGGTATGTACAGGATGCAGGTAAAGGACCATGACCGGATCGGTATCCAGGCCGCAGCCCAGCACGACATCGCCATCCACCTGCGCAAGGCCGAGGAGCTCGACATACCGCTGCGCGTTGCTATCGTCGTTTCCAACGAGCCGGTCACAAGCCTTATCGCATCGACGCCACTCCATTACCATCAGGATGAGTATTCGATGATAGGTGCCATCAGGGGCGAGCCCGCCGATATCATAGCATCTGAGCGAGGGAACCTCGACGTGCCGGCTGGTGCGGAGGTTGTCATCGAAGGAGAGATCATCCCGCGCAAACGTTTTGTGGAAGGGCCTTTCGTCGAGTACACGGGCTATTACTCTTCGAGCATGATCCAGGCCGAAGTACAGGTCGATCTCATCTCACGGCGGCGCGATCCCATCATCTTTGAGAACCTGTACAGCGGCCTGCCGTGGACCGAGATGGATTATATGATGGCCATGAGCACGAGCGTGGCCCCTTTCAAGCAGATGAAGCCCGAGTTCCCGGAACTCCAGGCCATCAACGCCATGTACTGTCACGGGTATGTTACGATCATCTCATCGAAGATGCGCTTTGGCGGCTTTGCCAAAACCCTGGCCATGCGCCTTCTTACCACCCCTCACGGGATCGTCTATCCGAAGTTCATCATCGTGGTGGATGACGATATCGACCCGTTCGACCTTCAGCAGGTGATGTGGGCAATCTCGGTCCGGTTCCGGCCGGAGCGCGACCTGGTACTCATTCCCAATGCCCCGGGCTCAACCGTGGATCCGGCCCACCTGGTAAGAGGGATAACAACAAAAACGATCATTGACGCGACCAAACCGGTCTTCCCGGATATCCCGCTGGCTGACGCCTCAATCGTGAACATGCCTCCGGAGACCGCTTTCTGGACCGAAGAGATCCTGAAAAGGAGAAAGTGATCCGCATGATCTGTCCGAGATGCGATTTCTTAGAGGCTTACAAGGTATTCGAAGCCGAAGACAGGAGCTGGGAGATATATCGCTGCCCCCGCTGCAACTTCAATTGGCGAAGCACCGAAGGGCAGGAACTCACAGACGCCAAGCAATACAACCCGAGGTTCAAGCTCAGCGAGAAACAGATTCAAGACATGGCCCCTAAGCCTCCCGTCCCGCCCTTGCGAAAAACTGAAAACTCAGGCGTTCGGGAAAGGAAGCTAACTTACCGCACGTGAAGATTGGTGAGATTCTATCCAGCCTTCTTCTGATACTGGTCGGAACCCTCTTCTGCCGTTCCTCACTCCACATCGGGATAGGCAGCATCAATGCTCCCGGACCCGGTCTGATTCCCTTTGGCACAGGAGCACTGCTCATCCTTTTTTCCGTGGGCACCATCGTAGAAGTACTCATCACAAAACGCGCAGAGGCACAGGGCAGTGGCCCCCTTTTCATGGGCAGGCGGTGGGGTGTAATCTTCTCTGTCCTGATTTCTCTTTTTGCCTACGCGCTGGTGCTCAATTTTCTGGGCTTCCTTCTGGCTACCTTCCTGGTGCTGTCGCTTCTTTTCAAGATCCCGGGGCAGCGCACCTGGAAAGGAGCCGTCGGAGTGGCGGCACTTACCACGGCATGTACTTACGCACTCTTCGGCTACGCGCTGCAGTGCAGCCTGCCTCCGGGCATCCTCGAATTCCTGGGACTGTAACGTGGAGATCTTCAGCGGCATAGTCCAAGGATTTACCACGAGCCTGAGTATCACCAACCTCGCCTACTGCTTTGTCGGGGTGTTCGTCGGCACGCTGATAGGAGTCCTGCCGGGGATCGGTCCTGTCGGCACCATTTCTCTACTGCTCCCTGCGACCTTCCGGGTCGATCCTGTATCCGCAATAATCATGATGGCGGGTATCTATTATGGTGCCATGTACGGCGGCTCCACCACGTCGATACTGGTCAACATTCCAGGCGAAGCCGCTTCGGTCATCACCTGTCTCGATGGATACCAGATGGCGCGCAAAGGCAGGGCCGGCGCAGCTCTCGGCATTTCTGCCTTCGGCTCATTCATTGCCGGTACGATAGGTGTCATCGCCTTGATGTTCCTTGCGTACCCACTGGCAAAGCTCGCCTTGAACTTCGGTCCTCCGGAATATTTCGCGCTGATGTGCCTGGGGCTCACCATATTGACGTATCTCGCTCGCGGCTCCATGCTCAAAGCTCTGAGCATGGCTCTCGTGGGCCTGCTCCTGAGTTTTATCGGTATTGATGGTATCACCGGACTTCCGCGCTTCACGATGGACATGGTGCATTTGATGGATGGCGTCGGGCTCGTTCCGATAGCCATGGGGCTTTTCGGTATTTCGGAGGTGCTCCTCAACCTGGAGGAAGTTATCAAGCGGGACATCTTTGAAACCAAAATAAAAGGGCTCCTTCCCAATCGCGAAGAGTGGCGCCGCTCCAAATGGCCGATTGTGCGGGGCACGATCATCGGTTTCTTCCTGGGCATACTGCCTGGCGGAGGAGCAGTCATCTCATCATTCATTTCCTATGGATTGGAAAAAAAGCTTTCCAGTACGCCTGAAAAATTCGGCACGGGCATGATTGAAGGGGTGGCTGGGCCTGAGTCAGCGAACAACGCGGCAGTCGCGGGGGCTTTTGTACCCCTCTTTACCCTTGGGATTCCCGCGAACGTCACTATGGCCGTTCTCCTCGGCGCGCTCATGATACATGGTTTGACCCCGGGGCCTATGCTTCTGAGAGAGCATCCCGAGATTTTCTGGGGCACAGTGACCAGCATGTATATGGGCAACGTAATGCTGCTCGCCCTCAACCTTCCGCTCATCGGTCTCTGGGTCAAGGTTCTCAAAATCCCTTACGGAATTCTTTTTCCTCTGATCATCCTCTTCTGTCTGATCGGGGCTTACAGCCTCAACAACACGGCATTTGACATCGGCGTGATGGTGATCTTCGGCCTCGTCGGCTATCTCATGAAAAAATTGGATTATGAGGGCGCACCGCTCCTGCTCGCTTTTGTCCTGGGACCGATGATGGAGCAGGCCCTGCGCCAGTCGCTGCTGCTTTCCCACGGCAGTTTCGCAATCTTCTTTACACGGCCGATATCTGCGGTTGCGATGGGTCTCGCCGTCGCGCTCATTCTCTCTTATTTCCTGCCATTCCTGAGAAAGAAACGGCCAAATCTTGAGGAAGACAATGTATGAGTAGGGTCAAGGGGCACGGGTCATGGGTCAAGAGTTGTAATGATAAATCTTTATCGCAGATGGTGACAAACCATAGACAAATAAAGGAGAGAGCCATGAAGATGAAGCCTGTGATTTCAGTTGTACCGGTTCTAATCGCGCTGAGCCTGATACTCGCTGCGCTGGGCTGGGCGGCTGATGTTAAGTACCCCACAAAGCCGATCCACATGTGGGTGGGGTTCGCAGCGGGAGGCTCCACTGATATTTGCGCCAGGTCCGCCTCAGCCATCGCGGAGAAGGCCTTGGGGCAGCCGATCGTTGTTGAGAACAAGCCGGGCGGAGGCGGCGCTCTTCTCCTGGGGCTTCTGGCCTCAGCCGCACCCGATGGCTACACACTCGCCACAACGTCCGACACCCCGTACACCCGGGCTCCTCACCTTATCAATGTGAAGTACGACTCCATGAAAGATTTTACTCCACTTGTCCGACTGGGCCTGCAGAGACAGGGCATCGTTGTTCGAGCGGATAGCCCCTTCAAGAAGTGGCAGGATCTGATCGACTTCGCCCGCAAGAACCCGGGGCAGCTTACTTATGGCACACCGGGTCCCGGCACAACCCCGCACCTGGCCATGGAGAAGATCGCCCTCCAGGAAAAGATCAAGTTCCAGCATATCCCGTTTCAAGGGGATACGCCGGCTATGTCAGCAGTCCTCGGCGGACACGTGATGGCATCAGCCACAGGCGCACTGGCATGGACGTCCCATGTAAAGGCCGGCTCGCTCAGACTGCTTCTGGTATTTGACCCGGAAGGAATGGACGAGTGGCCGGAAGTCCCCACGTTCAAAAAGGTAGGCTACAGCTTCGAAGCGCCCACCGCCCAGATGGTCTCCGCTCCCAAAGGAGTTCCCAAACCTATCGTCGACAAGCTGATCACGGTCTTCTCCGACGCGGTGATGTCACCGCAGTTCCAGAAGGTGGCGCGAGAACAGGAACTCCTGGCAGCCAAGCCCTTGACCGGGGCAGATTTTCAGAAGTGGTTACAACAGCAGTACACCATGTACGGCACATTCATAAAAGAGGTGGGGCTACAGAAAAAAACAGAGTAAAACAGGAAAAAGATAAAGCAGGTTGAGGTAAAAACTAAAGCGAAGGTTAACATAGTGACTAAGACCTGTCTCTGCCTTCGTCGCTCCGGGCATGCCTCAGCCCGTACTTGGCGGCGCCGTACGTGGCCACACAATAAGGGACACAGTACGTAACCGCGAGTTTGATCCAGTCTATGGCGCGCATATCGCAGCGCACGAAGATACGGTCGCCATAATTGATCAGGCCGAGGATTGATCCGACAACCAACGCAACCTTTGTTGATGTGGCCACGGTTCCGCTTTCAGCAGCTATAGCAAGAAATTTTTTCATCCGTCCCTCACACATTGCCCGAGTTAGTGTCCGCGTTCAGCGGTTATTCGAAATGGCTGATAACCAAGTCACATGTTTTCTTCCTGTAGAATCTCTCCTACCAGGTCATTTCCCGCCTTCGAAAAATTGCAGGGTATAGCCTTTGACCGTTAACATCGTAGCGTATTGGTCCAGCCGCTGCAAGGCAAACCAATGAACTCAACTGGCGGTGGCCGAGAGATGAAACCAACTCCGCTTCCCCGGGAGGGTATGCTATAATCAGTCTGGTCGTGCTGCGTTTTCAACTTACTTTGGGAGGAGTGCGATGAAGATTCAAGCCAACGGCATAGCAATGCATTACGAGATCGCCGGCGATGGGGATTGGCTCGTGCTTGTCCACGGGGCCGGCGACAACCTCCAAACCTGGTACAATCAAGTTCCCGCCTTCTCCAAGGAGTACAAAGTGCTCGCCTATGACACGCGCGGCCACGGTCAGACAGACGTGAGCGAGGGTGAGTACACCACCGGCGTTTGGGCCGATGACCTGCATGCTCTCCTTAACGTACTTGGCGCAAGACGCGCTTCCGTCGTGGGCTATTCTCTCGGAGGGATGATTGCGGCAACACTGGCATCTGAACACCCTGAGACGGTCGACGCCCTCGTGCTGGTCGGGGTCGCAGGAGCCGCCGTGGGACTCGGAGATCGTCAGACCTGGGAGCAGCGGCGCAAAGGTCAGATGGAACTCCTTGAGAAAGAAGGCATGGCGGGCATTCTCAAAGAGAGGATCGATCCAGTCAGTTCCACAATGTTTTCTCCAGGCTTTGCCGAAAAGCACCCTGATGTGATCAGTAAGTACGAGGAGATCTTTCCGGTTACCAAGGCCGAGGGCTACAGGAAGGTGCTCGAATCCATGGGCCGCAGGGGCCGCCCCGTTGATTTTTCAAAGATATCTTGTCCTGTGCTGGTCATCGTGGGCGCGTACGATCTCTGGTCCGGGCCTGAAGCAGGCAACGTTCTGCAGCAGCGAATTCCAGGCTCTGAACTGATCATCCTCCCCACGGGCCATGCTTGTCAGATAGAGCAGCCTGCAGAATTCAATGAGGCTGTGCTGTCCTTCCTTCGTGGTACGAGAAGGCGCGCGCCGTTGTAGCCACAAAATAAAGTCGGGCCCTGGGTTGCAAAATAAACTCGGACCTTTTTGATCATTTGTTTCTTCCTGAAAGACTCACCCTGATCTCCTCGAGAATAATATTCCATTTGAAGCGGAAAGAAACCTAATGATTTCCGTTCGCTGTGGAGGCAGCTCCCACATTTCGGATCTGTGCCGAGCTTGACAGTCGCCTTTGCGGAACCTACGCTTGCTTCATACAGGCCTATAGCGGCAAGTCCTCGTTGCGTTGCCGCAGAGGAATGAGCGTATGAGCAGACAGACCATGAAACGGATTCGGCCCCAATTGATGTGTCCCGTGCTACTCATGCAAAACCGAGTGCTGTCGGGTGGCCGGCAAGGAGGAAACCATGCAAGCTAACAACATCATGCTCCGGGCGATACTGTTCATCCTGATTGTTTGTGTCTGGTCGGCGTCGACATTAACCGGCGCTGCCAGCCGAGATGAGCCCCAGAAGACGAATGCCGGCGGATCGATACGGGCAGAGGGCCTTGCTGCCTGGCAACAGGTCTATGCAGTCTTGACACATCCTCGTTGTATCAACTGCCACACCGCGACGGACTATCCTCAGCAGGGGGATGACCGGCACCGGCATTTCGCCAATGTGGTGCGCGGCCCGACCGGCGAAGGCGTTCCAGGGCAACAATGCGTTACCTGCCACCAGGAGGCCAACGCAGATAGCACTGGAGTCCCCGGCGCCCATGACTGGCACCTCGCGCCCCTGTCGATGCAGTGGCAGGACCCGAACGACAAGATCCTGTCGAGCACAGACGTCTGCAAGGCGGTCACAGATCGATCCAAGAACAACAACCTTGACAGCGCCGGTCTGTTGAAGCATCACAGCGAAGAGCCGCTCGTTCTCTGGGCATTCCGGCCGGGCCGCGGGATCGACGGGAGTATGCGGACGTTGCCGCCGCTTACGCACGAGCAGTTCGTCGCGGCCACGCGCACCTGGGCCGAGGCTGGAACGCCCTGCCCGCAAAATCCCTGAACCCGGAGGTTCATCATGGAAACGTACAAGCTTACCGTGAACGGTCAACCGAGAGAGGTGACCGTGGATCCCGGCACGCCGCTACTCTGGGTGCTTCGAGAAGAGCTGAAAATGACGGGTACCAAATACGGGTGTGGCATCGGCGCCTGCGGCGCCTGCACCGTGCACCTAGACGGAGTGGCAACCCGTTCCTGTGTGGTGCCCGTCTCGCTCGTAGGAAACCGTCCGATCGTCACGATTGAGGCGATGGCTGAAGACCCGGTTGGCCGCGTCGTACAGGACGTCTGGGTGTCGCATGACGTGGTGCAGTGCGGGTACTGTCACAGCGGCCAGATCATGGCTGCTGTTGCTTTACTCAAGAGTATGCCCAAGCCTACGGACACGGATATCGAAGAGTCGATGGGCGGGAATCTTTGCCGCTGCGGTACCTATGTGCGCATTCGCGAGGCGATCAAGGCGGCTTCGCTGCAACTGAGATAAAGGAGGTGGGTCATGATCGCAATAACAATCAACTCTGCGAACAGCCTACAGCTCAGCCGTCGAAGTTTTCTACGTGTCTGCGCGGCTGCCGCGGGCGGGCTGCTGGTTTCACTTTATCTCGATCTTCCGTTAGTCGCGCAGGAGGGTGGCCAACCCAAGCCACAGGTCTATCCGCCGGATGCCTTCGTCCATATCAAGCCGGATGGTACGATCCTGATCACGGTGAACCGGCTCGAGTTCGGTCAGGGAGTCCAGACTTCCTTGCCCATGATTCTGGCTGACGAACTGGATGCCGACTGGTCTCAGGTGAAAGCAGAGCTTGCTCCCGCCGCCGATGTTTACAAGGATCCGCTCTTCGGTATTCAGTTCGTTGGCGGTTCTAATTCGATCGCGCATTCGTTCGAGCAGTATCGGGAATTAGGCGCCAGGACGCGGGCGATGCTGGTAGCTGCAGCGGCTGAGGAATGGAAGGTCTCACCAAGCCAGTGCCATACTGAAGCGAGCGTTGTTTATGGCCCTGGCGGGAAATCAGCTACATACGGCAAACTGGCCGAAGCCGCAACTCACCAGTCGATTCCCGCCACAGTCCAGCTGAAGGATCGGTCGCAGTTCCGTCTGGTAGGGAAGAGGGTCCCACGGCTTGACAGTCGTCCCAAGTGCAACGGCTCACTCAAGTTTGGACTGGACCTGGACATCCCCGGCATGAAGACAGCCGTGGTCGCGCATCCACCCGTGTTTGGAGGCCGTGTCAAAAGCTTGGACGACAAAACGGCACGCGGCGTCGAAGGAGTTCGAGATGTATTCGAGATTCCCCTCGTCAGGGGCACGGGGGTGGCAGTTGTCGCTGACAAATTCTGGATCGCGAAGCAGGCGCGCGACCGCCTGAAGGTAGAGTGGGATCTTTCAGCAGTAGAGCACGCTGATAGCGCACAGTTATCAGCAAAGTACAAGGCACTGGCCCGCACTCCGGGCAATGTTGCTGTGAGCCGCGGAGACCAGAAAGCACTGGACGCGATTGCGCCTGAGAACCGGATGGTCGTCGAATACGAATTTCCTTATCTCGCCCACACGCCGATGGAGCCGCTGAATACCACGATCCGTTTTGCTGGTGATCGAGCGGAGGCGTGGGTTGGTTCACAGTTCCAGACCGTGGACCAGACGGCCATCGCCGAGGTTCTCGGCCTGAAACCAGAGCAGGTCACTTTCCACACGGAGATGGCGGGCGGAGGCTTTGGCAGGCGCGCCGTTCCCGATTCCCATGTGCAGCGCGAGGCTGCAGTGATCGCGAAGCGTCTTCGCGGCGTGCCGATTAAGCTTGTGTGGACAAGGGAGAATGATGTCCAGGGCGGCTACTATCGCCCCATGCACGTCCATCGAGTGGAGATCGGCATCGGCCGGGATAGTATGCCTTCGGCGTGGAGGCATGTGATTGTCGGTCAGTCCATGCTTGCGGGTACGCCCTTTGCCGCCATGATGGTGAAGAACGGTGTCGATGAAACCGCCGTGGAGGGCACCGCAGATACCCACTACAATATTCCAAACTTCCACGTCTCCGTCCACCATCCCACGCCGAACGTGCCGGTTTTGTGGTGGCGTTCAGTAGGCCATACGCACAACGCTTTCGTCATGGAGACGCTGATCGATGAGTTGGCGGCACGCGCCGGGATCGATCCCATCGTTTACCGGCGAAAGCTCCTCAGGGCCGACGCGGGGAAATTACGGCGGGCACTCGATCTGATGGACGAGAAGAGCGCTTCCTGGCGCACTACGTTGCCGAAAGGCCATGCCCTGGGCATTTCATGCCACGAATCGTTCGGAACGGCTGTTGCCTGTGCTGTGGATGTCTCGGTCGAAAATAATCGGCCAAAGATACATCGGGCGACAATCGGGCTTGACCCGGGTGTCGCTGTGAATCCGCTCACCATCGAAAGCCAGTTTCAGGGAGGAATTGCCTTTGGTGTTACACAACTGATGGCGAAAGGGGCCATCACGTTCAAAGATGGTCGCGTGGAACAGCGGAACTTCGACAGCTACACTCCCCCATATATCAATGACGCGCCGACAGCGGTCGATGTGCATATCGTGCCGAACAGCGAGAAACCATCGGGTTGCGGTGAACCGCCGGTTCCAGTCATTTCACCCGCGGTTGTCAACGCTCTGGCGAGGCTGACCGGAAAACGTTATCGGAGCTTACCGCTCGTGAGTATCTAATCTCTGCCACCAATCCGCGTCTGAGACTGAACTCGATTACGGGCGTTAACCTAGAATACAATGCATCGTGAGAATTTGAACTTTTGCTTTGCAGGTGGCTTCGCTAGATCACGCCGTCCTTTCAAGGCTACAAAGGTATTACTCCGCCTTATAACCGCGCATGGTCTCCGTGAATTAAACGCCCATCTAAGGCTTCTGCGGCTCTGCACCAGGTGCCGAAGGCAGGGTGTAATCGATCTTCCAGCCCCGATCTTGCGCCAGAAGTGCCGAGTTTCTTTCTGCGAGTGCAGAGATGGTGAGGAAGGGATTGACCCCGAGGGGGCGCGGAATGATCGAACCGTCGCTCACGTAGAGGCCTTTGTAGACGTCCTGGCCATTTTTCCCTGAAAAGACCAGCCCCTTATGGTTGACCACGCCATGCTCTGCATCGTCCGACATGGTACACCCGCCCAGCGGATGCACGGTCGTCAGGTTATGTTTCGTGAGCATGCTCCAGGTAGGGTTAATAACGTAAGTGCCGCCCAGCGGCCGGGTTGCCTCAAGAAGGCGCTCATTTGCGCGCTCAAATATGGGTTGTTCTCCCACACCAGGCCACTTGATGCGCAGGCGGTCATCCTCGAGATACATGTTACCATCGCCGTTATCATGGCACATGAGCAAGTACGTCTGCGTGTTACGGACAGCACCCGCGTAAGGCCCGTGAAGAAGGCTCTCCAGCTCGCGCGCCTTTTTTTTCACGAGATCCCCTACGCCCGTATCGGTATCTTTGCCCAACAGTTTTGCTGCTGCGGAAAGGCCCGCAGGGATAAAGGAGCCAAAGGCTCCCGGGATCGCACCCTCTTCGATGACGAGACCGTCAGAGAGATTGGATGCGGTTCTCATATCGATGATTCCTGTGATCGTGGGCCCGACAGGATCGAGGGTTCCGGGCGGCCTGTTACCGAAACCGATTCCGCAGATGGCCTCATCATTATTGTAGCCGAATCCGAGCACATCGCCGTTAGCGGTGAAGTTTTGTCCCAGTCTCTCGGAGAGAGAAATACCCTGAGCCCTGGAGCGGAGAAGTATCTCGGTGGAGCCGAGCGTGCCCGCGGCGAGTATCACAATATCCGCCCTTACGAACATCGTAGGTGCATCAAAGCTTTCGCTCCCGGAACCAAGAAGCTGGTAGTGGACGAGAAATCCGTCTCCATCGCGCTCGATATGGTGGACCCAGACCTGCGTATATATCTCAGCGCCATGGTTTCTGGCATCCGGAAGGTAGTTCATGATGAGGGTATTCTTCGCCGCATAATTGCAGCCTGTAACGCAATCGCCACAGAGCTTGCAGGCCTTCTGATCGACTCCCACCTGATTCACCCCGTCTCTAAAGGTGACGGCAATAGGGGGCCTGTAGAAATTTGCTTGAAGAAAAGCGGCAGACTTCTCCAGCGCTTCTTGTTTACGAAGCGGAGGGAAATCCTGCGGGTAGGGAAGGGGCGTGAGCATCTCCTCAGCGCGATGGTAGCCGTCTTCAAGAAGCGTGGCCCTATCGTCACGAAGCGCCTTTGGCCAGCGCTCATCCTCAAACACCCTGGGGTCGGGACGGAGCGCTACATTGGCATTAACAAGGGATGTGCCGCCGAGACCGCAGCCCATAAACACGTTCATCTCCTCATTGATCCGCAGATCGTAGAGGGCGGTGCGTGAACCTACATGGCCGGAAGCCAGATCAGACTGAACGTGGCTGAGCGCTTCGGTCTCCGTGTCCGGGTACTCGCCCGGTTGATACTCCCTACCCCTCTCCAGGACGCAGACCTTTTGTGAGGCGCGGGAGAGGCGTGATGCGGCGATGGAACCCCCGTAGCCCGATCCTATCACAACAGCGGCGTACCGGTCTTTGATTTCTTCAATGGGTGACGACAATCGTGCCATGATCTGCCTCCTTCTTGATCACTCGACCTGCTCTGTTTGATAACGTAAGGTGCACGCGAAAAAGATTCAAGGGCTGCTACATGAGAGGATTCTGGATAGGGGGTGCGAACATCTTGTCTTACCCCTTGCATGTTTCATCTGAATGTTTACGTTAGTGCATGGGGATTAACACGTTGGTGATACCTCGGTGAGAAGTTTAAAATTCATTCCAACAAGGAGGCTGAAATGGCAGCAGTACCGAAAGTGACGATCCGGAAGATAGCGCGTTACGGCTGGATACCCGACATACCTGATCACCGTGACTACCGTTACGGGGTATTGCGAAAGTTACCCGCATCTTTGCCTTCCTCGGTCGACTTGCGGCCGACATGCCCCGCCGTGGCAGACCAGGGGAACCTGGGGAGTTGCACGGCGAACGCACTGGCCGGAGCGATGGAGTTTCTGATGCTGAAGGATCAGAAACCTTATGCCGATCTCAGTCGTCTTTTTATCTACTACGATGAGCGGGTGATTGAGGGTACGGTCGATCAGGACTCGGGGGCCATGATTCGCGATGGCATCAAAACACTTGCCGATCAGGGCGTCTGCACGGAGACGCTGTGGCCGTATGACATTTCCCAGTTCGCCGTGAAACCCGCAGATGCATGCTACCAAGAGGCCCTTAATTATAAGATTACTCTCTATGCTCGCCTCAACGTGATCGACGAAATGCGAGCTAGTCTCGCAGACGGATTCCCGTTCGTCTTCGGGTTCACGGTCTACGAGAGCTTTGAATCCCAGGATGTCGCAAATACAGGCGTCGTCCCGATGCCCGGGACAGACGAACAGGTGCTGGGAGGCCACGCCGTCGTGGGGGTTGGTTACGACGACTCACAGCAACGGTTCATCGTGAGGAACTCCTGGGGCGACGCTTGGGGCATGAAGGGTTACTTCACGATCCCTTACGACTACCTGGCCAACCGAGACCTGTCTGACGACTTCTGGGCTATACGGGCAGGGGGGCAGATGTAGATACACTATTTCAGGCTCGATCACGAACGGGTGGAGTGATAGTGCGTAACTAGCAAAAGTAGCTACAAGGATCCCAATGTTATTACCTTTCTGAAAACAGAGAAGGGAGGGAGCAATGAAGAAAAAACCACCAAATTATCCGACCGGTGTTATCGAACTGAAGTACTATGCCCCAGGCCCATGGCCGGCCACCGTCAGCACCGGGGGCGCCTGTAATCAGGGTTGCTACCGAATTGCCCATAAATGGGTCCTCTCGGTGAGCCGGAGCGTTAGCTGTAGATGGAGGTAGGATTATGAAACGCAATCTTATTATGCATATCCTCGTGGTGATTTGTTTAGTGGGCATTCTACCTGCCCTTTCAGTCGCTGAGGAAAATCGAAGAGATGGTAATTGGTGGCGCGATCAGGACAGGCTTTCGCGTTCAGGCTACATAACCGGTTTCCTCGATGGCATGGATCTGGGCAGCAATTTCTCATACTGGAAGTTCGTCAAAGATGACAAGATGAATACGTGCATGGGGAAGGTACTGGAATCGTATGCCGATTATCATTCAAAGTATTTTGAGAAGGTGACAAATGGGCAACTCGCTGATGGTCTCGATTCCTTTTATGCTGACTCTCGAAATCGCAGGATTCTGTTAACTGATGCCGTTTGGCTCGTTGTCAATGTCATCGCTGGTACTCCGCAGGACAAAATTGACTCGATGCTTAAGGCCTGGCGCCGTAACGCGCATGACTAAACAGCGACTAGCAGAAGCTCTTCTCTCGGATCAAGGGTGTACAGGTAGCCTACGCACGAGGACTGTGTGTGTCAACAACTGCGCACTGTTTTTACATGGTGACTTACCTGAATTACCATTGATTGTTTCATAACCTACTTCCCCATCAACGCTGCCGGGAGCCAGGTGGCGATCTGCGGGAAGATGAAGAGCAGAATAGCTCCGATGACTAAGCTTATCAGGAAGGGATAGACACCTTGGTAAATCACTCCCATGGGAATCTTGGTAATTTGCTTGACTATAAACACGCAGATCGCCACAGGCGGGATAACGACACCTATCATGACGGTGATGGCGATGATCATGCTGAACCATATGGGATTGTACCCAAGCTTGACAATAGCCGGGAAAAAGATCGGTGTGGCCAGAATCATGAAGGCAAGATCATCGATAAACGATCCTCCGATGAGATATATGAAGGAAATCATGATGACGATAATGGTGGGAGGGAACGGCAGGGACACGATCCAGTCGGCAGCCAGCATAGGGATCTTGGTTACAGCGATAAAATGGCCGAGTATCGTGGAACTCATGACGAGCAGCAGAACCATGCATGCGGTCCTGACAGACTCGATGATAGATTTAACATAGCCTTTGAGGTCCAGGTCTCTTTTCAGCAAGGTGAGGAGGAGAACCAGACACGTACCCACACTCCCTGCTTCGGTGGGGGTGAAGAATCCCTTCATGATGCCTCCCACCATCAGAAGAAAGACCACGACCACCCATCCCACGTCTGGGAGCACCTTCAGCCGTGCGCTCCAGGGAAAGACAGGCCCCTTGGGACCCACAGCAGGGTTGAGCTTACACCATCCATAAATGACGACCACAAAGAATGCGGCGATGATCAGCCCGGGAAAGACTCCTGCGAGGAAGAGCCTCCCGATCGATTGGTCAGAAATAATACCGAATATAATGAGCGTAACGCTCGGAGGGAGAAGAATGCCAAGAGTCCCCACAGAGGCCACGATACCTGACGATAGCCTTCTGTCGTAGCCATAGCGCTCCATTTCCGGAACCGCGACACTCGCAAAGGTCGCGGTAGTGGCCGGCGTAGAGCCGCATATAGCCTTGAAGGCCGTTGCACCGGCTACGGTAGAGATGGCAAGCCCTCCGGGGATGTGGCCTACATACTTATACGCCGCATCGAAGAGCTTCTTGGCTATGCCCGAATTGAATGCGATCTGCCCCATAAGTATGAACAGGGGCACAACCGTGAGGCTGTAGGACGTAAAGACGTCGAAGAAATCTTTCGCCAGAAGATTCAAGGCTGCTTCCCATGACATGAGATAGCCAAACCCCACAAAGCCCACGGCAATCATGGCAAAGGACATCTCTATGCCCGTCATGAAAAGGGTTAAAACCACTACTAAGCCGATAATGCCTATCGTCACCTCACTCATACTTTCCTCTCGCGATCTTCACGATGTCACAGAGAAGAATGACACATTGGACAAAGCAGCAAATCGCCAGTCCGTAGGCTACGGGGTAGAAGGGGAGGTGGCGGGTGAAGGTGACCTCGCCCGCCGTGTGGAGTTCATACCCGAGTTTGAACAGGTTCCAGCCGATGAGCTGGATCCCGTGCAGGTGGAAGATCTCGTTTTTCGGGTGCCGGCCGGCGTAGAAGCCGACCAGGCCGTGCGGGAGCAGCGCTCCCCGGCCGGTCCAGGTAGCGGGCCAGTCGAAGAACAGCGCGAGCATGGCCGCGGTCAGGCCCCAGTAGGCCCACCGGCGGGCACCGCCGCTGCGCACCGCCGCGTCCACCAG